>MTLE01000262.1_pt1 | contig 228399 bp, 173 predicted proteins | sample 1982461 | NCBI WGS metagenome assembly MTLE01 (sample SAMN05712605, study PRJNA340218) | biofilm metagenome | isolation source: sample SPL anode biofilm adapted to -200 mV | place: USA | collected 2012-02-03 | reverse complement strand
ATGGTTACCGGACAATAGTGATAATAATATTCTTAAATTGCAGCATAAAGAGTTGGTTATGGATACAGTAGCCCATTTGGTGATTGGTGCTGCCGTAGGCGAGCTGGTCGGTGGTAAGGCTTTGGGAAAAAGGGCGGCATTGGTAGGCTCTGCTATAGCTGTTTTACCCGACCTCGATGTGGCTGTTCAGCCATTTCTCCCGTCGGCAGCGGCAATGCTGTTTCACCGAGGCATTACCCACTCACTGCTTTTCTGGGTGGTTGTATCACCGCTGCTAGGATTGCTGATCTGGAACATTTTCAAGGATACCAATAGATTTTTGTGGATAAAGCTGTGCATGGCTGCTTGGTTTTCTCACATCTTTATCGACAGCTTCAACTCCTACGGCACAGCTCTATTTCTTCCTTTCTCCAGCTATCGGGTTTCACTGGGAGTGCTGGGTGTGGTTGACATAATTATTACGCTGCCGCTGCTCGTTTTTGCCCTTAGCCTTCTCTTTTTTAAGATGCAAAATCGATTCACAGTTGCCAAATGGTTATTGATTTTTACCATAGGCTATATGACGCTAGGTATTGCGTTGCAGCAGGAGGTGAAGGCAAGGGCCGAGCGCGAATTTTTGCAGGCGGGTATCCCGTTGAGGTCACTGCACGTAAGGGCACTTCCTCTCTCCATCCTTGTATGGCAGGTGGTTGGGGAGACCGATAGCAACTTTGTGCTGGCTCATAGAGGTGTTGCCGAGCAGGGAGCGTGGCATTTTACCACTTTCCCTAAACGTTGGGAGCTGCTGTCCCCGTATGTTAGCAATAAGGAGATAATGCGCGCCATTCGCTTCACCCAAGGGCAATACGCAGTCAAGGTAGATGGTGATACGCTTTGGATTTCCGACCTGAGAATTGCCCCAATGATGCTCAATGGTACTAGCACTAAGTTTGTTGTTTCGTTTCCCATAACCAACGTTGACGGCAACCTTGTGGTTGGGCGAGCATACCCCAAACGCGTATTCTCCAAAGAGTCGCTCAAGGCCTGGGCTACACATGCCTTTTAAATATTTTATTTGTTGCTCTCATCTTCCTCTGTTTTTTTAAATTACGCCACTATATTTCATACAGTCAGTTTATTGCGTTTTTATTTTGATATTAACTAATAAATTAGTTGACAAACTAAAAATATAGTTGTATATTGCACAAAAGTTTTTACGATGGATGAGCATAAAGAGTTAACAAGAGCCGAAGAGGAGGTAATGCAGGTTTTGTGGAAGTTGGAGAAGGGGTTTGTAAAGGACATTCTCGACAAGTTTCCAGAGCCTAAACCAGCTTATAATACGGTATCCACCATTGTTCGAATTCTTGAGAAGAAGGGTTTTGTGGAGCATAACGCCTATGGAAAAACCCATGAGTACTTTCCCTCAATATCCAAGAAGGACTACTCCAAAAACCACATGAAAGGTTTTGTAAAGGGTTACTTTAGCAACTCCTTTAAGCAGATGGTTTCCTTCTTTGCCAAGGAGGAAAACCTTTCGGTGCAAGAGATGGAGGAGATAGTAAGGCTTATGAATTCAGAAATTGAGAAGCAAAAAAATCAGAAGTGATGAACGATTACTTCATATACCTAATTAAGTCGAGCCTCTTTATGGCCACCTTTTGGCTGGTGTATGCCATTTGGCTTCGTAACCAGACTCACTTCACCGTTAGCAGGATATACCTACTGCTATCGTATGGTCTTTCAATAGTTCTACCTTTTGTGCATGTATTGCTACCTACCGATTCCAGCGTAAATAGAGGCATGAGCTATATTACTCAAGCAATACCAATGGTCACTGTTTACGGTAGTGGTTCAGAAACTCACGTTGGAGTGGTTACCATGCTTAGCTATGGCTACTGGTTAACGAGTCTATCCCTACTTGCTCTTTTGGTATTTCAAATTGCCAAGGTGCTACTTCGCTTGAGGCGGGAGGAGCGATTATCAACCTCCATTCCAGACCTCATTGTGGTGAAGGGAAGCCACTTTGACACTCCATTCTCCTTTTTTCACTTTGTTCATGTTCCTGATAATCTATACGATGAGAACCACCTAAAAACGGTTTTGCACCACGAAACAGTTCACGTCCAAAAGTTTCATTCGGCCGATGTGCTTTTGGCTTCCATTATTTGTAGCGTATGGTGGTTAAATCCGTTCAGCTGGTTGTTACTCAAATCGCTTAGGGAGGTGCATGAATTTGAAGCCGACAGTATTTCCAAGGAACACGGCGCCGGTTCCGCAGATTACATCAGGCTAATGCTGGAAACTTCCATGCCCGGATTTGTCCCGGCATTGGGAACCAGCTTTAATAAACCTTTAACTTTAAAACGATTAGCTATGATTACTAAAGAGAGGTCAACCCAAATTTCGGCGTTAAAGTATTTGCTGGTAATTCCTGCAATGCTACTGCTGGTATTCATTTTTAGCACCAGCTCGTGCTCCAATAATGCACCCAAAGAGCAGCCTGCAGCACCAGCACCACCTCCAACACCCGATTCGATTCAAATGGTCAAGGTTACAGCAGCAGCTACGACTCAGGACGTTTCCAACAGCAAGGAGCCAATATTTTTCCAGGTGGAAAAAATGCCGAACTTCCCTTACAAAGGTTTGGATAAGGAAGAGGGATTTAGAAAGTATATTGCCGACAACCTGAAGTATCCAAAAGAAGCAATAGCTAAGCAAATTCAAGGTAAAGTTTTTATATCGTTTGTTGTTGAAGCCGATGGTTCGGTTTCTAATGTAAAAGTTGTTCGGGGTGTGGACAAATACCTCGATGCTGAGGCAATGCGTGTTGTCTCCACATGTCCCAAGTGGATTCCTGGCGAACAAAAGGGTAAGAAGGTTAGAGTTGGTTTTACTTTCCCAATAATGTTTGCGCTGAAGTAGGTTTTGAAATGGTTCGAAAATCCATTTTTATGCTAGCTATATTTCTGGGCTGGGGTCAATTGCTCCTAGCTCAGGAATATGGTGAGTTGAGCATAGCCTTGGTTCAAGGGAGGTATGCCGATGTTATTGCAAGCGGACGGACCCTTGCTGACTCTGTGGCCAATAATCCAAAATTTTTGGAGATCATGGCCTTGGCACACGAGGGGCTTGGGCAGGATCAGCAGGCTTTGGAGTATTACCAGCATGCCCTTGCCATTACGCCTCAAAGCACGAATCTTGAAAACAGCGTCGGAAGATGCTTGTTTTCGTTGGGTAGGGTTAAGGAGGCTGAGAAGGTGTTTTCCTCGGTAGTGCAATCCGATTCACTAAATTTCTTTGCCAACAGCCAACTGGCAAAGATTTTCCTTGGGCAGAAGGAATACCTAAAAGCGTTAGAGCGTTATGGGCGACTGGCGTCAATGGACTCCTCCAACTACTATTTTTTCAAGCAGCTTGGGGAGTGCTACAGCAAGTTGGGCTTTAATCCTTTTGCCGTGGAGATGTTTTCACAGGCATTTCGGTTGAACCCACGGGATGCAAACCTTACCGTTTCGTTGGCAACCGCTTATCTAAATGCAGGAAACCAAGAGGAGGCATTGAATGTGTGTAACGCATATGAGCAATACGATTCCTTGAACATTCCCGTTTTGCGTTACAAAGGCTTTACTCTGGTATCAATGAAGAGATATGAAGAGGGTGAGGCGGTAATGCGGAAGTTGCTGAGCATTGGTGATACCTCTGCTTTTACCTACTCTTTTTTGGGCTATGCGCTCAATTGGAATGGGCTAATTTACCAAAGCGTAGAGCCGTTGGAGAAAGCTTACCAGCTCGATTCCACCGACTTTAGGGTAACCACCACGCTAGCATCAGCCATTGCTGCCACCTATAATCCTAAGCAGGGCTTGGAGTATTATAGTAAAGCAGAGGCCCTAATTTCGCCAAAACCTTCCGATGTGATTCAGCTTGAGGCAGGACGAGCATGGATATATGCAAAGTTAGGAATGGTAGATACGGCCTACTATTTCTATAAAAAGGCTTTTGTGACGGATTCGTCCAACATTATAAATCTTTACCATGCCGCTTTTTTGGCGTATTCGAACCATAAAGAGGTGAGAGCAAAGGCCGATTTCATTGAGTATGTTCAGCTATTCGACAAAAAGGTGTTGAAGGGCTCTCGTATGGATGCAGAGCAAAGGGATGCCTATACCTCCGCAAAATTTTATCTAAAACGGCTGAAGGAGCAGGAGTTTTTTGAATCGGACTCAGCAGCTTATGTCCTCCCCAACAAAAAAAATGTTGAGTAGGACTTAAAATTATTTTCTGCAGCATATTATCTCGAACAACCTTTCTACCTTTGCGGTGTTCAAGGATAGCAAAGTATAGCAGATGTTTTTTGTTGGTGTTTCTGGAAGTTTCTTACCCTATATTCTCGCCATAGCCTTTTCGTGGGTGGTGTTTGGTAAGGGTATATTCACCAGTAGCCTTGCTAAAAACGATGATGCTGCTAAGACTTCAGTTATAGTTGCCAAGCAGGCTCCCACAGCGGCCGGGCAAAACACCTTTCACTACTCGCATCAAGTTTCATCTTCCTCTTTGGCAGAAGAGGTGCTTTGCTTACGCTGCGCTTCACCAGTGACCAGAGCATCTGAACCGCTACTTTACGTCCGCTCAACTTTCTTACTTTCGCAAGAGAAGCGCGGCCCCCCCGTGTGTTAGCATCTCCTTTTCTTATCGGCTGATGGATGGGCTTATAGCTCCATCAGCGTAGTTTGTTGTGCTGCATGCTGGATATTTCCGGTATGATGCCCCAAATATTGTTGCTAATACATGATTCAAATAAAATGAAGATAACAGAAAAATTAATCATTGCAGTGTTGATGCTGCTATCCCTTGGTAGCTATGCGCAGGAGGTTCAGGTATCAGGGATAATTGTTGACCAGGAGACGCAGGAAGCTTTGCCTGGTGCCAACGTGTTGGTAAAGGGTACTTTCTTGGGTACCGCCGCGAGACAGGACGGTAGCTTTGCGCTAAAAGTGAAAAGTGGAAGCTACGTGCTGCAGGTAAGCTACAGTGGATACCAAACTGCAGAGGTGAAGGTGCTGGCACCGGCATCTGGGTTGAGCATTGCCTTGAAACCAGTGGCTTATGATATTCAGAATGTTGTGGTTACGGCCACCAAAACAGAAAGATCACTTTCACAAACACCAGTAATTACGCAGGTAATTCCTGCCAAGATTATTGAGCAGACGAGTGTGCCAAATGTTGCATCTGCCATTGAACTTGCCGTTCCAGGTGTTGAGGTTGCTCAAGCCGACAACGGAACATCCATGAAAGTGCAAGGGTTAAGCCCTCAGTATACGCTCTTTTTGGTTGATGGAAATCGCATTGCAGGGGATACCAAGGGCGATATTGACTATTCGCGCTTAAGCCTTGTGGATATTGATCACATTGAATTTGTTAGGGGAGCCACAAGTACGCTTTATGGCTCCAATGCCATTGGGGGTGTATTTAACATTATTACCCGAAGGCCGAACACTCCGCTGGAGGCCACAGTTCTCAGTCGTTTTGGGGCTTATGGCGAGCGCAATGTGGGCGCCTATGTTGGTTCTAAGGTCGGAAAGTTTGGTGTCGATGGCGTGTACGATTACAAGGCAACCAACGGCTACGATCTTCAGCCAGATGTTCCTGGAAAGACCTTGGAGGCCAATAACTCACATAGCTACACACAGAATCTCTTTTACAACCTTACTCCACGGCTCGAGATTTCGGGAAAAGCAACCTACTATACTAAAAGATTAGATCAATCCAGTCCATCGAGTTACGACAAGAAGAATGACGACTTTAGCTACTCGGGTAAGCTTGCCTGGATGCTCGGAAAGGATGGTAAGCTCGAGGCAACTTGGCTTAGCGATAGGTACAAAACTTATGATCTTATTCCTCAGCCAACAGGAGATGACGATAAGCATCTTCAGTACGACAATCGCTACTACGAGGCTAGGAGTCAGTATTCCACTTCAATAGGATCGTTTCAAAAAGTGGTGATTGGCCTCGATGGTGTAACCGAAAAGCTGAATTCACCCCGTGATAGCATCAGCAATAGAAGTTACTCCAATGGAGAAGCTTTTGTGCAGGATGAGGTAACGCTCCCATACAACTTTACGCTTATTGCTGGAGGCCGATTTGTAAACAACTCTGCCTTTGGTAACCATGGTACCTACCAAGCGAGCTTGATGTATAAGCTTTCTCAATTTTCGTTCAGGGGAGAATTTGGCACTGGCTATAGAACTCCTGGGCTCAAGGACTTGTACATTCAGTATAGAATCCCCAGTGGCTATCCACTCTTTATTTACGGTAATCCAAATCTTTCTCCTGAAAGTTCTAACTACCTGAACTTTTCGGTAGAGTATAGCAATGCAACGTTTAACGCTTCGCTGTCGGCATATCGAAATAATATCACGAATATGATTTCCGACCAGTTTGTAGGTGTAAACAATGGTGTGAATGATTACACCTATGCTAACTACGGAAAGGTAGAGGTGAGGGGCGTTGATTACTTGATGAACTATAGACTTAACCACAACTTTGGCGTTTCTGGAGGCTATAGCTTTATTTACTCGGAAGATAAGGAGACAGGCCTTCAGATGTTTGGTACGCGGAAACACTCGGCTAGGCTAAACCTTGACTACAACTTTGAAAAAGGTCTTTATAGCTTTAATGCAAATCTTCAGGTAAAGTATTTGGGTCAAATGAAGCAACAGTATTTTGATCAAACAACTTACCAGAGCTACCCAATTATGCTCGACGATTACTTTATGGCAAACCTTACGATTTCTCAAACATTCTATAAGCAGTTTACGCTTACAGCTGGCGTTAATAATCTATTTGGATATACCGACAAGGTAAATTTGTCGACCTACAGCCCTGGTCGAACTTTTTTTGCTGGTCTGAGGTATGATTTTCGCTAGGCAGCGTGTGTCGGCCTAATTAAAAGACCCCCGAAGAGTATCTTCGGGGGTCTTTTAATTATTTGTGGTTTTAGCCACTAAAACATTATGAATTTATCTTTAGGTGTTTGGCAGAATGCACAAACCTCATCCACGTTGGCGGCATCGTAGGTATTTCCACATTTTGGACAAACTTCCCAGGCAATAGGCAGCCCAACTTCTGAGTTTGTAGAGTTGATGGTGTCTAGCGCTTTCTGATAAAAGGCTTCATGTTTCTTCTCGGTATCGAATGCCCAGGTGAAAGAAGTTACTGCTTCTGGCACCTTCTCCTCTTTGGCAACTTTGATGAATTCAGGATACATTGTGGTGTTTTCGTAGTTTTCACCCTTGATGGCATCTTCCAGATTCTCCTTTGTGGTCTTTACCTGAAAAGAATCGGGTTTTGCAGTGAATTCAACTCCTAGCTTTGCCAGTGCAGCCATGTGGTTGTTGGCGTGGATACTTTCGGCCTTGGATGTGGCATCAAACATCTTGGCAATGGTGTCGTAACCTTCTTCACGGGCTTTAGCCGCAAATGCTGCATATTTAGCACTTGCTGTAGTTTCACCGGTAATTCCGGCTTTCAGATTTTCGATGGTTTTTGTTGGGTTAGTTTTACCGCAACTGCTTAGGAGCATAGCGCTAGCAGCGAAAACGGCTAAAGAAAAGATTGCAAACTTTTTCATCTTGATTACTTTTTAGGTTAGTAACGCTGAAAAATTATATTCCAATCATGTAGTTAAAAACAAGTGTCCCTCCGTAAAATCCTGTAATTCCTACAAATGTTGCACTTAGTGCATACAGGCCAAAGTATACCCATTTGAGTTTGGTCTCCTCCTTTTTTTTAACCATAAGGTAGAGGCGAACCAGTAGGGTTAAAATTACCGTTCCAAGTGTTAAGCTGGCAAAAAGTTCATGAATTTCCTGAATTTTGCCAGCAGCTCCAGCCATGTCGTTAGTGAAAAACTCACCAGCAAGATAGGCGGCAATAGCGCCAAGGCTGCCTAACAGCAGCAGGTAGAATCCAGCCCTTGTAAGGCATTGCTCCTTTTTAATGATGAGGTGAAATATCTCAAGGGAAAATCCTGCGATTATAAGTGCAATAGGGAAATGCACAAGCATCGGGTGTAAGTGGCTAACGCTAAACATAGGCTTTACTTTAAGTTAGATAGGAGTAAAGTTATGGAAAAAAAACAATACCATATACAATGCAATTCAATTGGTGGGTGAAAAATAGAGAGGTAGACTGAGTAGAATAGTCATAGGGATGTTTTCTCCTGTTACTTTTTGTCTTAACATCCCTTCAAAATAGCTACTTTTGGGGCCTAAATAGTTGAATAAAGATGGTTTCTGTTAGTGATATTTGGGTTTCCTTTGGCGGTTTCGATTTGCTCAAAGGTGCCTCTTTTATGGTAAACCAGCGCGACAGAATTGGTTTGGTGGGGCGTAATGGAGCTGGTAAGTCCACGCTGTTGAAAATATTGTATGGACTTCAGAAACCTACCTCCGGTATCGTAAGTGGCGTTTCCGGTGTAACCATGGGGTATCTTGCGCAAACCATGGTGGTAAAGGACGGGAAAACGGTAATGGAGGAGGCGTCGTTGGCTTTTTCCGACGTACTTGAGATGGAAAAGGAGATGGCTCGCATAAGTAGCGAGGTGGCCACGCGAACCGATTACGAATCGGAGGAGTATGGTAGGCTAGTGGCAAAGCTCTCTGACCTTAACGAGCATCATGCCCTACTCGGTGCTGCCGGATTGGAGGGTGAGGTAGAAAAAACGCTTCTGGGATTGGGCTTTGAACGTCGCGATTTCGATAGGCAAACTTCGGAATTCTCCGGTGGATGGCGTATGCGCATTGAACTAGCAAAAATACTGCTTCGTAGACCAAACCTTATCCTGCTTGACGAGCCTACTAATCACCTCGATATTGAGAGTATCCAGTGGCTGGAAGATTATCTGAAGGATTATGCTGGTGCCGTAATTTTAATTTCGCACGACCGGGCATTTCTCGATAACGTAACCAACCGAACGGTGGAAATTGTGTTGGGGAAAATACACGATTATAAGGTTTCCTACTCCCAGTATGTTGAGTTGAGAAAGGAGCGGCGCGAGCAGCAGCTCTCGGCCTACCGCAACCAGCAAAAGATGATTGAGGATACCGAAGATTTTATTGAGCGCTTTAGGTATAAGGCTACCAAGTCGGTGCAGGTGCAGAGCCGAATTAAACAGCTGGATAAGATCGATCGAATTGAGATTGACGAGGAAGATAACTCCGCTTTGCACATAAAATTTCCGCCGGCACCACGCTCAGGTCAGGTGGTGATGGAGGCCGAAAACCTTACCAAAGCATTTGGCGACCACGTCATTTTTTCGGACGTGAATCTAAAAATTGAGCGAGGTGAAAAGGTGGCTTTTGTGGGTCGCAACGGAGAGGGAAAAACTACTCTTTCGCGCATTGCGGTTGGTGATCTCGATGCAACAGCAGGAATGGCAAAGTTGGGGTATAATGTCTCCCTAGGTTACTTTGCCCAGAACCAGGACGATTTAATGGATGGCGATATGACGGTGTTTGATACCATCGACCAGATTGCTGTGGGAGATATTAGAACCAAAATCAGGGACATTCTTGGCGCTTTTCTTTTCCGAGGCGAGGATGTGGATAAAAAGGTGAAGGTTCTTTCGGGCGGAGAGCGTTCGAGGTTGGCTATGGCTAAGCTGATGTTTCAACCCTACAACCTCCTAATACTTGATGAGCCAACTAACCATATGGATATGCTCTCCAAGGATATTCTGAAGGAGGCGTTGAAAAAGTATGATGGAACCTTAGTGGTGGTTTCGCACGACCGTGAATTTCTCGATGGTTTGGTCGACAAACTTTACGAGTTTAGGGGTGGCAAGGTGAAAGAGCACCTCGGTGGAATTTACGATTTTCTCAAACGGCGCAAGCTGGAATCGCTTAAGGAGCTTGAACGAAAAACATCACAGGCGCAGAGTCAGCAGACAGATAGGGCCGCCACAGAAAATAAGCTATCGTATGCGGAGCGGAAAGAGATGGATAAGAGCATACGGAAGATTGCTTCGCGGATTTCCGAATGCGAACGGCAGATAGAGGAGAAAGAGACCGAAATTGCCAGTATTGACGCCATGATGGCCAATCCAGAGCAACATGCCATAGACCATACCGATGTTGATATTTTTAAGCGCTACCAGGAGTTGAAGAGGGATGTCGAGACCCTAATGTTGGAGTGGGAGCAGCACAGTGCGGAGAAGGAAAAATTGGAACAGGAGAGAGGTATCATTTAGCGATGGTGGCTGTCCTTTTTTGACTATATTGCCATATAATATCACGTTAAGACTTCTAATGCTTAAAAAAGCTATGTGCACACGGTGGAAGTTGAATGGGCATTTTACGCTTGGCATGGTCATCCTTTTCACGGCATTTCTGGTGTCGTGTTCGGGCAGTCGTAAGATACAGCAGTCCATCAAGCTTACAAGTATGTATAATCCGGGTGCTAATACAGTTCATCCGGAAGTAAAAGTATTTCATCTCAACGATAGCCTTTCGGAGTTAAATGTGGCCATTTATCCATCGGAGCTGCTCTTCAATCAGGCTAATCCCGATTCGGTGCTGCAGGGAAAAGTGAAGATTACTGCTCAACTTTACGATGTTAAGGATAGCTCAGCAGTGGTTGATACGGCTTCAGCAAGCTTGGTTGTTAACCAGCAGAGCCTAGGCAAGTCCACAATTCTGACGAAGTTACCGTTAAGGGCCAAGATAGGTCACGCTTACGTTCTCAACCTTTTGGTTACGGATGTACTAAGGGAGCGCACCACCATTTCGCTGTCGATGGTCGATAAGCTTAATCACAACACAGGTCAGTGGTATAGAACCTCTTTGGACGATGGTTCTCCCTTCTTTGGCATTTCAGTAAAGCCAAACCAGCTGGTGCACATTACCCATCCGCTAAGAGTGCTTGATAGCGCATACGTTTTTTACTATAAAGCACTTCCTGTGGCCAAACCGCCTGTTGTTGCCTTTAGAGTTGATTATCCACCTACAGCAGATAGTGTTTGGAAGTGGAAAATTGCAGGTAGAAGCGTAACGCTGCCCTACAAAGGTGTCTACATTATTTGTACTGACTCTATTCCTGGTAAGGGGGTGGTGCTTGGCCGCTTTAACGCAGGATTTCCAAAAATAGCCACGAATGAGGAGCTTTTGGCTCCAATGGTATACATTCAGCCTAACATCCACGATTCGTTACTGCGCGCTGCAAATAAAAAGTTGCTGCTCGACAGCTTGTGGCTTGCTAGAGCAGGCGACCATGAATCGGCTCGCGAGCTCATTCGCATTTACTATAACCGACTGTTTTTAGCAAACTACTTCTTTTCGTCCTACACTGAGGGATGGAAAACGGACAGGGGGATGGTATTTATGATTTATGGGCTTCCAAACCAGATTTTTCGGTATGGGCTAAACGAGGTTTGGGTGTACGGCACAGGGAAAGGACAAAAGCTCACGCGATTCCACTTTGTCTACCGGCAGGGAGGCGCTAGCCCAAACGACTTCGTGCTTGATTACCGCCGATCCAGCAATCTAAAGTGGTCGATGATTCAGCAGGGATGGAGCCACGGCAAGCCATTTATTTTTGACGATGAGGACGATGATGCCCAAGATCAGTAAGATTCGTTATCTTTGCCCTCCATTTTGAATATATGAACAGCAATAAAAATCGTAGCGTGAACAACTATCGAAAAGAGTATGGTAAAGAGCCCAGAGAGCGTGAGCGGGGTGAGCTTATATTTGGTATTCGTCCAGTAATAGAAGCCATAAATGCAGGGCGAACGGTGGAGAAGGTGCTGATTAAAAAAGGGCTGATTGGAGAGTTGTCGCAGGAGATGATCGATTTGGTAAAGTGCAGCAATATTCCAATGTCGTTGGTCCCCATTGAAAAGCTTAACCGGGTTACCACCAAAAATCATCAGGGGGTAATAGCCTACATGTCACCCATTGAGTTTGCATCGATGGAGGATTTGATTCCTGCTCTCCTGGAGAAGGGCAAGGCGCCACTTTTAGTAATGCTCGATCAAATAACCGATGTTCGTAATTTTGGTGCCATTGCGCGAAGTGCCGAGTGTGCAGGTGCCGATGCCATTATTATTCCCACTCAAGGTTCGGCTCAAATTAACGCTGATGCGTTAAAAACATCGGCTGGAGCGCTTAACATTATTCCGGTGTGCCGGGTTAAGCTGCTGAAATACGCCTCGCTATTCCTGAAGCAGAGCGGATTCCAACTTGTTGCCGCGAGCGAAAAATCATCGTCTACACTTTACGATATAGATTTTACAATGCCTACGGTGATAGTAATGGGTGCGGAGGATACCGGGGTGTCGTCTGAGATCCTACGCTTGGCCGACAACATTGTGCAAATTCCGTTGATGGGGAAGATAGAGTCACTAAATGTTTCTGCGGCGGCTTCGGTAATGCTATTTGAAGCGGTAAGGCAGCGCACGGCAGTAAAGGCTTAGTTTTGACTGAAGTTTATCACCTATAACGCCATAGAGCATGGCGATAAAAAAGAACCCCGAGATTTATCTCGGGGTTCTTCTTTATACTAGAATGGAAGGTCGTTGATTTCCTCTTCGCCGCCTACAGGAGGCAGGTCGTCAAAGGAGGGTGGTGGAGGCATTGGGGCTCCCGTTGATGCAGCCGCAGCACCTTCGCGCGAAATGCGCCAAGCACGTATATCGGTGTACCAACGGCCGTTGAATTCCCGTGACTCCAAGTTGAAGCTAACCTTGAGCACATCGCCGGGACGTGCGGCACCAATCTCCTTTATTTTGTCACCCCAAGCCGAGATGCAAACTTTCTTGGGATATTGCTCCATGGTTTCCACTATAAATTCCTGCTTTTCCCATGTGCCATTTCGTCCATTTCCAACCTGCTTCTCGAGCAGCTGCACAAGCTTTCCCTGTAACTCTAAGGCCATGGTTACTCCTCCTTAATTTCGATTTTAATAATTTCGTCGCCCTTCCGAATCTGGTCAAGCACTTCAATACCTTCGTATACCTTTCCAAACACGGTGTGCTGGCGATCGAGGTGTTGCGTGTTCTCCCGGTTGTGGCAGATAAAGAATTGAGATCCACCGGTATCCCGGCCAGCATGGGCCATAGAAAGAACTCCTCTATCGTGGTATTGGTTGTTGCCATTGAGCTCGCACTTAATGGTGTAACCAGGGCCGCCTGTTCCCGTTCCGTGAGGGCAACCGGCTTGAACTACAAAGTCTGGAATTACACGGTGGAAAATTAGCCCGTCGTAGAATCCCGACTTCGATAGCTTTACAAAATTTTCTACGGTGTTGGGAGCATCTTCTTCGAAGAACTTCACCTTCATTACACCCTTTTCGGTATGGATTTCTGCCGTTCTCATATGCTTAATTTTTCTTGATTATTTGCTTTCAAAAGGATTACGAAGTAACGAAAAATGGCAGAAAGTACAAAACCAACTCTGCCATCAATTTTGATCTGGTGATTCTACAACGGTGGTTGCCGTTGGCCTATTGTGAAAAAAAGACGCCACTCCGAAAGGGGAGTGGCGCCAGAATGCTTAACTATTGTTTCGAAAACAAACTATTTCTTTGCTTTGATAGGCTTTGCACTAGGAGCAGTTGGTGCAGGAGCAACAGGATTGTCGATGCTTAAGAGCTCAACTTCAAAAACAAGAGTTGCGTAGGGAGGAATAATAGGATTACGTCCAAATCTACCGTAGGCAAGTTCTGCAGGGATGTAGAATTTATACTTTGAGCCAACGTTCATCCTTTCAAGACCAGCGGTCCATCCTCTAATTACACCGTTAAGACGGAACTGAGCAGGCTGCTTTCTGTCGTAGGAAGAGTCAAACTTGGTTCCATCAATAAGGGTTCCAATGTAGTTTACCTTAACAACGTCGGTGGCAACTGGCTTAGGTCCATTTCCTTTCTTGATAACCTCATACTGCATAACGGCAGTTTTTTCAACGCGCTTGCCACCAGGCATTTCGTCAACGTAGCTTACCTGAATGGTATCGATACCTGGCTTTTCTGCGTTCTTCTTCATGAATTCTTGGCCAGCCTCAATGTCCTTAGCATGCTTGAGGTCAAACTGTTTCATGAGGTATGTTTGAATAACGGCTTGAGAAACCTGTAGAGACATCATTGGGCGAGTGCTGTCCTTGCTCATAACATCGGAAACAGCGGCAGCAAGTGCATCCACGTTAACATCTTTAATATCACTTTGAGCAAAGCTAGAGCTAACGCTAATTCCAATGGCATAGCTGAGTGAATCAACGTCGTTCTTCAGGGCTACGGTGGACTTTGACTTTGAGCCGCAGCTGCTCAATACCACTGAACCAGCCGCTAAGAGAATGAATGCAATTTTTTTCATTGTAGAGTATGTGTTAATTAGTCTGTTTAAGAAGCAAAGTTATAGATAAATTCTATAGTCCGCATTTATCAGCTGAAATTATTGTGTTTGAATAGTAAACCATAACACAATTTAACACTCTAATCTCAGTTGGGTTCAGCGTTTCATCCATTTGGGCTAGCATCTTGCTATTAAGGGGTGGCTCTTGTATCCATAGACCTTTTTCTGTATGGAGCATTTTTGGGGATTATGAGTTAATTCGTTAGATTAAAAACATAATTCTAAAAGGACGATTACAGTAGAAAAGGCGATATTTGGCTTTTACAAATAGGATAATCCATAATATGTATAACCCTTAAACAACTTATTGTGAAAAAGTACGGTATATTTCTTATAGCCATGGTCATAATGGCTTTCTCTGTTTCCTGCACAATGCAAAATGGGAACAAGCCCAGCTCTGAAGCAGATCCGCTATTATCCCATATCGATTCCACGGTTAATCCTGGGGATGATTTCTTTATGTATGCAAACGGAAAATGGTTTAAGGAACATCCCATTCCTAGCAGCGAGCAAGGCAATGGGCTATGGCAATTGATTAGGGATACCATCAATTCACAGGTTTTATCTATTTGTCAGTCATCTGTTTCTAATAGGGAATACAAAAAAGGAAGCAATAAGCAGAAGATAGGTGACTTCTATTCCTCAGGAATGGATAGCGTATCGTTGAATCAGCAAGGAATTAAGCCGTTAATGAATGAAATAGGGCGGATTGATTCCATCTCAAATCTCAACGATTTGATCAAGGAAGTAGCTTATATACATCAGGTATCTAGCTCTCCTCTATTTTCGTTTTATGTTGCACAGGACGACCAGATAAGTAGCAAATACGCCATAAGCATTGCTCAGGGGGGGCTCAGCTTGCCGGATCGTAGCTATTATCTCGATGCAACAGAACGGGCTAAGATGGTTAGGAGGCAGTTTTTGGAATACGGTAAATCGCTATATACCATCATGGGTTATGGTGGAAAAGATGCTTCAATTGCCGCCGATCGTTTATTAAATCTCGAAACGGCCTTAGCAAAGGCATCACGAAAGCGTGAAGATACAAGGGATCCATTTAAAAACTATCATAAGCTTTCGATGGAGCAGCTATCGAAGCAAACAGCAAATATAAATTGGGCACTGCTGTTCAAGAGCATGGGGTTAAGTAAGGTTGATACAGTCATTGTTGGCCAACCAGAATATTTAGACGCATTGAATACATACTTAAAGAGCTATTCGCTGAATGACTGGAAAAACTACCTCAAATTTCAATTCGTTAATGGTCTATCGGATTACCTTGATGATTCAACGTACATGAAGTCATTCCGGTTCTATTCAACCACACTCCGTGGAATTGAAGAACCAAAGCCGCGATGGAAAAGGGTTGTTGATGAAACCGACAAGTTATTGGGTGAGCTAGTTGGCCAAGTGTATGTTGCTGAATATCTTCCTAAAGGGACAAAGGAAAAGTTGCTCGAAATAGGGAATGCCATTAAAAAGGTGTACGCTGAGCGAATCAAGAATCTGGATTGGATGAGCGAGGTTACCAAAGAAAAAGCATTGAAGAAGTTAGATGCAGTAATTATGAAGGTGGGGTATCCTGATCACTGGAAAGACCTAAGCAATATGGAAATCGATCGCACCTCCTACGTTAATAATGTAATGCATGCTAATCAGTGGCAATCTAACTTTATGGTTGCAAAATATGGGAAGCCTGTTGATCGCACCGAATGGGATATGGAGCCTCAATGGTACAATGCTTACTATAATCCATCGAACAATGAGATAGTGGTACCCGGATGTAATATTTTGGTTCCCGGATTTGAACACAAACTTGCCGATGATGCTATTCTTTATGCAATAATAGGAGGCTCGACTTTTGGGCATGAGATTACCCATGGGTTCGATGATCAGGGTTGTAAGTACGATGAGTATGGAAATCTCAATAATTGGTGGACCCCTGAAGATAGAGTTCGGTTTTTGAAGAAAACAAAAATGATTGTAGAGCAGTTTAATGAATATGTTCCGGTCGACAGCTTGCATATTAATGGTGAAATGACGCAAGGCGAGAACATAGCCGACTTGGGCGGCATTGTCATGGGGTATGAAGCATTTAAGAAGACGAGCCAATACAAAAATAATGAGGTCATTGCAGGACTAACCCCCGATAAGCGATTCTTTTTAGCTTACGCCATGGCATGGATGATTAACGATCGTCCTGAGGCTATAGCAAACCAAGTGCTTTCCGACGTCCATTCACCGGCAAAGTACAGAGTATTGGGCCCATTATCGAATATGCCAGCCTTTTATAAGACATTCAATGTAAAAGAAGGTCAAGCTATGTGGCGCCCAGATAGCTTACGCGTGAAAATTTGGTAAAGGCTATGTAGCGAACTCAAACTATCTTACGGCATGCCCTATTCTCCACCAGAATAGGGCATGCTTTTTTATATAGCCGACATAAAAGTTAATTTGATGGCTTTGGCTTGCTACGTGGTTGCATTACTGTGTGAATAGATGTTTTAGCCACTGCCATGGATAGGCCCAAAATATTCGTGGCCCGGAGTATCGCATAACCTGCCTTATCTGTTCTCGGTAGCTTTTGCTGTAGCAGTGAATGGTGCACTTGGCGCAGGACGGCTTGCTCCCGCCATGTGGGCAGTGGTCTAAGCGCGCTTGAGCATAGTGCAGCAGGTCATTACATTGGGGGCATAGCGTTTTGGTTCCGTGTTTTCCTCGGCAGTAGATGCCAATCATTAGGGCAACGGTTCTTTTTTCTCGTTCTATTTTACTCATTCGGCATGATTACATTTTGTGGCTCTAACCATGTGCCTTTTTCCAGGAGGACCGGGTAAACGCTCTACCTTAAATCCCGCCTCGCGCAAAGCATTTTTTACTGTTCCCTTAGAGGAGTAAGTGACTAAAACGCCTCCTTCACGCATGGTGTTGTAGAATTTGGCGAAGATTACAGCCGACCAGAGATGTGGTTGTGCTTCAGGGTCGAAGGCATCGAAGTAGACGAGGTCTATGCCGCTAGGCAGCTTCGCTGTAATTAAGTCGGCTTTGTGCTTTAGTAGCGAAAATCTATTCGAAATTTGCTGCCTCGTATTCCATTCGCTATGGTGCATTGTTTCGAACTCCTTTTGCCAACCTCCAAGTTTGTTAGTAAAGTTCGCTTGAAGTGCATCCTCTGGTTTGAGAGGAAATAGTTCAACGGCTTCGTAGTTTATTGTAATTCGTGAGCGTTCGGCCTCAATGAGCGTGAGCAGCGCGTTGAGTCCGGTGCCAAACCCCATTTCAAAAATCTGTAGGGAACTACGATTCCGCAGCTGCCGAAATCCAGCATCGATGAATACATGCATAGACTCCTGAATGGCTCCGTGCTGCGAGTGGTAGTGCTGGTTGAATTGTTTGGAAAAGAAGGTGGTAGAACCATCCTCCGTTATCCCTACTTCTGGATTCAATGGTGTAGAACATATAAATTAAGAGCGATAAAATTACTGAAAAATACGAACTTGCGTGCGATTTGTCGTCCGAGTGTTGTTCTCATTTCGAGGGAGATAGTGACAGGGGAATAGCGAGATTGAGCGGACGCTCATACATGTTGAGATGGTTGCAAAACGGCACGAGGATATTGTTAAGGGCTCTCATGAGCGAAGTAGAAGGTTGGGGGTAGACCGTGATCAGGTTGATTCCAGAAGAATTCTCAACGAGGAGCAGCTGCTATTGCTCCTTTCTGCCAATCGCACGCTGCTCGATATTGCTAAGCCATTCTTAAAAAACCTATACGATTTTCTGGAAGGAACAGGTTTTATTGCTGTTCTCACCGATGGTGAGGGCTGCATCTTAAACTTGTTTGGGGATGTTCCCGTGGTTGCGGCTGCTCAGGAGATGAATATGGTTCCAGGTGCGTATATGGATGAGGGTTCCATTGGTACAAATGCCATGGGAACCGCACTTAGGGAGGATGCCCCTGTGCAGATTACGGCTAAGGAGCATTTTATTACGGCATATCACTGCTGGACATGCTCTGCGGCGCCAATCCATGATGTTTCGGGGAAAATTGTTGGAGTGTTAAATCTTACTGGGAATAGCGAACTTGTCCATCCTCATACGCTGGGGCTTGTGGTTGCCGCAGTTCAGTCCATAGAGTATCAGCTTGTTGGTCAGAACGTGGAGCATGAACTTTCCGAAACCTCCCTTGCGCTGTCGTCCATTGTGGATAACCTATCCTACGGCTTAATATCCTGTGACACCGATGGTAAAATTCAAAAAATTAATAGGGCTGGCGCACGAATGCTTGGGCTTACCCATCAGGAGGCGGAGCAACAGGATAAGGTTGGATCGTTGCTTCCCGGATGGCCAAGCTTAATTGAAGTTATAGCAGGGGGAGATAGGATTCTGGACGAGGAGGTTGAGTTTGAAGCGGCACAGGGCAGAGAGAAATTTGTTGTAAATGTGCTTCCCATACGTGGTGCAAAGGACGAGGTACTAACAGGTGTAATCATCACCTTTAGGGAGATGAAGCGTGTGTACTCCGTAATCAGCAAATTTTCAGGGATGAAGGCTCGCTACACCTTCGACGACATGATCTACAGTAGCGACAGTATGCGGCGTGTGGTTGAGTATGCCAAGGCGGTTGCAGAAAGCCCATCCACCGTTCTCATTCTGGGTGAGAGTGGAACAGGAAAAGAGGTGCTAGCCCAATCCATTCACTCGGCTAGTAATAGGAAAAAGGCTGGCTTTGTTGCAGTTAATTGTGGCGCAATTCCTGCTTCGCTAATGGAAAGCGAACTGTTTGGCTATGAGGAGGGTGCGTTTACAGGTGCTCGTAGAGGAGGGAAACCTGGTAAATTTGAGCTGGCACACGAAGGAACTCTTTTTTTAGACGAGGTAGGTGAGCTCCCATTGGAGATGCAGGTTAAGTTGCTGAGGGCAATTCAGGAGGGTAAGATTACCCGTGTTGGAGGAGAAAAGGAAATTGTAGTGGATGTGAGAATAATTGCCGCAACCAATAGGGATTTGAAACGAGAAGTTGATGAGGGCCGTTTTCGTACTGACCTATTCTACCGTTTGAGCGTTATTCCAATTACCGTTCCGCTACTTAGGGAGAGGAAGGAAGATATCCCGCTGCTGATTAAGTATTTTCTTCACACCAAGGCATTGAAGCTGAAAAAGAGTGTCCCCGATATCAGCGATACCTTGTATCAACAGCTGCTTCAGCACTCTTGGCCGGGCAATATCCGTGAGCTGGAGAATTTTATTGAGAAGTTGGTTAACTTTAATGGCAACGAAGCAATGGCCGATCTTGGTGGCACTTTTGCTACTACTGCTACATCCAGCATAACAGCTTCTGCTGCGGCAATACCTACCCTTAAATCGTTAGAAGAGATTGAAAAGGAGGCTATCTCTGTTGCCATTAAGCAGCTCAATAAAAATATTTCATTGGTAGCCAAAACCCTAGGCATCAGTAGAAATACGCTCTACCTGAAGATGAAGAAATACGGGTTGAACGGGTAGTATGCTACTGTTTATGCCACTCAATTAAGAGATTTATTGACGGTATTCTTCTCAATTTATCACACTATCACCGCTCTTTTGTAAACACCCTTCCCTGCTGTCACACAATATGACAGCTGTCCTGTTTCATGACACACGAAAAAGAGGGTATTTGTTCAGCTATCGAACACTTTCTCTTTTTCCTAACAATCTTCATTTCGGTAGTAAATGCATAAGTGCTAATAGGATAGTGTTTTATGTTTGTTGGCACAGCGGTTGCAAATGGAGTGACGAGTTGATAGTTATTGTTGGTTTATGGCAAAGGTGATTTTGAATAGAATGATTGCCTCCCTCGCTCTTCGGAGCGAGGGTATTACCTTTAGCAACTTGTTTCTCCAAAATAAGTCCAGCCTCTTGGTCGATTTTTCGGCCAGGAGGCTTAATTTTTGTTTGCAATCGGTATACCACAAATTGTTGTTCCGCTTCGCTAAGTCAAGTGGAGCATCTACCTTCTGTGCTAACGACGATTCATACCCCACAATGTTAATGTTGAGGGGAGATACGTTGCATGCATACGATAATTTTCCTTGCAAATCCTCCCTTTTACGAAATGTAAGATCGGCCAGCGTTACTGGAAGGATGAGGCTTGAACATGGTTGTGAAGTATTCGCATATGGTCACCAACTTTAAAATAGGTTGAAGTCATGAAAGATACCCGAACAAATAAAGGATTGGTGGTGATACCACAGGACTCCTTGGTAAGAATGAATTCCACCCTTAGCTTTATGAAGTTGTTAAAAATTAAGGGTCGAACCGACGTTTCGTTGGGACATATTGGGGAGTCGTTGAATTTGCCACCAAGCCTGCTCGTTAGCGACCTTCTTCTCCTCGGGATTGGTGATGGGGTACGTCAGATTTTTAGCATTGGCCAATTAATCGATTCAATGGAGGTGGCCTTGGGGAATTCTCAAATTAACGAAGCATTTCTTGTTGGGACTGGCCGGTTGGGAAATATGCTTCTGCGCTATCCGGGGTTTAAGGAGTGTGGCCTTCGGATAATAGCCGCATTCGATGTGAAGACCTCTCTGATAGGAACTGAAATAGCCAGCATTAAGGTGCTGAATCCTGATAAGATTGCTAATCTGGCCGATCGGATGCATGTTTCCCTTGGCCTTGTGGCAACTCCTGCCGATCAGGCGCAAAAAACTGCCGATTTGCTTGTTGAAGCTGGCATTCGGGTTATCTGGAATTTTTCACTTCGCGAGGTTGTCGTCCCCTCCGATATCATTTTGGAGAGTTCGTCCATCCAATCCGATCTAAAAGAGACATTTACAAGGCTTAACAGCCGATTTAGGAGCATGCTCAGTAGCAGCTCCAATAACAGCAAGTAAACTCTACGCCATGCAATCGAAAAATGAGATTTTTATTTGCCTTGGAAGTTCTTGCTTCGCAAGGGGGAATCAGGCAACCCTTAAGATAATAAGGAATTACATTCAAGAGCACAAGTTGGAGGCTGAGTTCAGCTTTAAAGGGCAGCTCTGCTCTGGCCTATGCAACGAGGGTCCCATCGTGGTTATCAACGGCGAGGTATTTCGGGAGGTGAACCCCGATGGTATTATTCCCATTCTGGAGAAAAAGCTAAACCGGCCATGAACCATACCAAGCCCATATATACCGAGAAGAACGATTGTCAGGATTGCTATAAGTGCGTTAGGGAATGTCCTGTAAAGGCCATTAAGATAGAGGATGGCAGTGCTTCCATTATTGAAGACCTATGCATATTTTGTGGTCATTGCACGGAAATTTGCCCGGTTGGAGCCAAGAAGATAAGAAACGACCTTTCCTTCGCTAAGCTTATTTTAAACCGAAACGAGAGGGTGGTTGCTTCCATAGCCCCTTCGTGGATAGCCGATTTTCCGGGAGTTACAGAGGAGCAGCTGGTTGGGGCACTTAAGCTGTTGGGCTTTAGTGCTGTTTCGGAAACCTCGCTTGGTGCAGAGGTTGTCTCGGAGGAAACGAGCAGGTTGCTCAAGGAAACAGGTTGGAATAAGCGGGTGGCCATATCCACCGCCTGTCCTGCGGTGGTGGAGCTAATTGCTAAGTATCATGCCGAGTACATTCCTTTTCTCACCCCGCTTATCTCACCAATGCTCGTTCATGGGCGGTTGCTCAAGGGGTGGTATGGTGACGACACTCGAGTTATTTTCTTTGGCCCATGTGTGGCCAAGAAGGTTGAATCGGACGAGAATAGGAACATTGTTGATGTGGCGCTAACCTTTAAGGACCTTGCTCAATGGCTCGACGATGAGGGGGTGGAGCTTGGAATGGATCTGCCCAATGCAACGGAAAACCATTGTTTTGAGCCGTTTCGTTCTGGTGTTGGGAGCCTATACCCAATCGACGGCGGAATGATTGCAGGGGTTAAAAAGGATGCCACTGTTACCGATATTTCTTTCATGACCTTTTCGGGAACAGCTGCCATTAACGAGGCGCTGAAGGGTATTGAGGGTTATGGTGGGTGTTCAACCCTATTTCTTGAGCTGCTGGCCTGCAGTGGTGGTTGCATATCGGGCCCTGGAACTCACTGTAAGGAGTCTTTGGCCGTTAAGCGTTACCGTGTTATAAACTATCGACACAGGAGTCCCAACCAGAACGTAAGTCCTTCGAAATCTAATCTGAAGTTAGATAGCATAGGTCGAAAATTCGAGGGCATTAAGCCGTGCCCTAAGCAGAGGTATAGCTCACGTGAAATTGCCGAAGCGTTGAGTGCTGTTGGGAAGTTGTCGTCCCGCGATGAGCTCAACTGTGGTGGATGCGGCTACGATAGCTGCAAGGAGTTTGCCATTGCCATGATTCTGGGCAAGGCCGAGCGTAGCATGTGCGTTTCGTACATGCGGAAGGTGGCGCATGATAAGGCCACGGTGCTGTTGCAAAAAATACCTTCGGGTGTGGTAATTGTCGACGACAAAATGCGCGTAGTGGAGAGCAATCTCAATTTTGCCCAAATGCTTGGACCCGAAGTAGAGATGATTTACGAGGCCAACCCGGGCTTGGAGGGCGCTCTTGTCGAAAAGCTAATACCCTTTCATAAAATGCTAAGGTCGGCGCTCAATACGGGTGAAGATCAGCTGGAGCGAGATGTGAAGGTGGGAAGCAAAAAGCTCAAGGTTTCGGTATTTAACGTGCAGAAGCACAAAATAGTGAGTGCGGTTGTTCGTGATCTTACCATTCCAGAAGTTCGCAACGACGAGATTGCCCGTCGCACGCGTGACGTTATAAAGGAGAACCTCGAAACAGTGCAGAAAATAGCCTACCTATTGGGCGAGAATGCTTCACGAACCGAAGTTGTGCTATCGTCGATTTTAGAAACCCTTTCCACCGATGAGGACTAAGAATTTCTTTATAGAAGTGGAGTGCTTTCAGCTGAATAAGGAGGGAAATATCCTTTGCGGTGACGTCTTTCTTTCCCGAAAGGTAAAAAACGAGGATAGGGTGGTGGTGGCCTTTTCCGATGGGCTTGGCAGTGGTGTAAAGGCAAATGTTTTGGCCACGCTCACTACCTCCATGGCCGTGAATTTTACCTTGAGCAACGAGCCGGTGGACCGAGCAGCAGTGACCATAATGGATACTCTTCCGGTGGATAGCCGCCGGAGAATAAGCTATGCTACATTCACTATTGCCGATATTGAATCGGACGGTGCAACACGAATCGTGGAGTTTGATAATCCCAAATACCTGCTCATACGCAACGGGCAATCGGAGCCCGTTGTTCGAGATGAGATAGCAATCAAAGGCCCTAGCGATAGGAGTCGACAGATGTATCAATCGCACTTTCTGGCCAGAAAGGAAGACCGGCTAGTGATATTCTCCGACGGGGTCACCCAGTCGGGTATCGGTACAAACGATATGCCATTTGGATGGGAAGATGAAGGTGTGGAGTCGTTTGTGCTGAAGAGGGTAGCAGAGACCCCGACCATTTCGGCTCACCATCTTGCCCGAAAGGTAGTATTGCAGGCCAATACCAACGATGTGTATTGTCCCAAAGATGACATCAGCTGTGCCGTAGTTTACTTTAGGGAGCCACGCCGACTGTTGATTTGTTCAGGACCTCCATACAGCGAGGATAAGGATGGTTACCTCGCGCACATGGTGGAGTCCTATCCGGGGAAGAAAATAATTTGTGGCGGCACAACCTCTCAAATTGTTTCACGCGAGCTGCATCGCGATATCGATGTGGGCATGGTCCCCGATAGGTCGGGTTTACCCCCTGCCTCCAAAATGGATGGCGTTGATCTCGTTACAGAAGGCATCCTCACCATTGGCAAGGTTGCGGAGATGCTAGAGGGGCTATCGTCATCGGAGGTTGAGGGTGTGGGGCCAGCCGTAGAGATTGTGAAGTTGTTGTTGAAGAGCGATGCCATCGACTTTGTGATAGGGACAAAAATAAACATTGCCCATCAGGATCCCAGCCTACCTGTTGAGCTGGAGATACGCCGCAATGTGGTAAAGCGCATAGTTCGTGCTCTAGAGGAGAAATTTTTGAAGGAGGTAGATCTTCAATTCATATAAATGCCAAATAGCATAGCCATGGAAAAGAAAGTTACAGTAAAAGTTTGCACAGGTACTCTTTGCTATCTTATGGGAGGGGCCGAGCTGCAGCTGCTCCCGGAGAGAATTCCTGCAGAAATAATGAATCGTATCGATTTTAAGGGCAGCACATGTAGCGGATTTTGTGACAACCCGGAAAATGGGAAGGCCCCCTTTGCCGAGGTCAACGGTAAGTGCATTGCCGAAGCAACCGTTGAAAAAATTGTGACGGCAGTAAGAGAAGAGCTGGGAGGGGTTGGCTATGGCAGTAAATAACAATGCAACCATGATTCGGCGTGAGCTGCTTACGCGAATTTGTCGGTTAATTGAGCAGGATAGCCTTACGGAAGAAATAGATAGGATACCGCTGGAAATGCGCCCGCGCAACAATGGATTTACCCGCTGCTGTGTTCACAAGGATAGGGCCGTGTTGAAGTATAAAATCATGGCGCTGCTTGGGTTTAACATTCAGGACGAGGTGGATGAGCTTACACCGTTGAGAGAGTATGCCCGTATGGCTAAGGAGCGGAAGGAGCAAACCGATACGATGTTGACGGTTGTTGATGAGGCCTGCAGCTCATGCGTAAAAACCAACTATGTGGTTACCAATATGTGTAGAGGGTGCGTGGCTAGGCCATGTAGCGTAAATTGTCCAAAGAATGCCATTCATTTCGAGAATGGGAAGGCAGAAATTGACCATAAACTTTGCGTTAACTGTGGCCTTTGCCAAAAGGTGTGTCCGTTTCATGCCATTATATATACCCCCGTTCCCTGCGAGGAATCGTGCCCTGTGGGAGCTATCACCAAGGATGAGCATGGAATTGAGCATATCGACAACGAAAAGTGCATTCAGTGTGGGAAGTGTGTGGTGGCTTGTCCCTTTGGAGCCGTAATGGAGAAAACACATCTTGTTGACATTGCTACCCGAAAGAGGGAGGGAAAAGAGCTGGTTGCGTTGGTGGCCCCCGCCATTCTAGCGCAGTTTAAATCTGACTATGGGAAGATTCTTGGAAGTATAAAGCAGGCGGGCTTTGACCATGTGTATGAGGTCTCTTGGGGGGCCGTGGAAACTACCCATAGGGAGGCTGAAGAGTTGACCGAAAAGTTGGCATCTGGTCAGCCATTCATGACTACCTCCTGCTGCCCATCGTATGTGAATTTGGTAAACAAACACCTTGGCGATTTAAAACCGTTTGTTTCACACACCCCGAGTCCAATGGCTCTAACGGCTGAAATGGTGAGACAAAAGCACCCTAATGCCATTCTCGTTTTTGTGGGACCATGCACGGCAAAGCGATTTGAGGCCTTTCACAATGCGAATATTAACTATGTGATGAGCTTTGAAGAGTTGGGTGCCATGTTAGTTGCCAAAGGACTCGATGTTGATCGCTGTGTTCCAGTGGAGCCTGATGTTACCATTGACGCTAGGGCAAATGGTTTTGCTGCAAGTGGCGGGGTTACGAATTGCGTAAAAGCGGCATTACCGGCTGGTTTTCCTTTAAATGGACTGGTGGTGAATGGAATAGATAAGGCTGCAATTCGTTTGCTGAAGTCACTGCCGGCCAATCCACAGGGAAACTTTGTTGAGGTTATGTCGTGTGAGGGTGGATGTATTGGCGGATGTAATGTTATTGCCAACCCCAAAATTGGTCAACGACAGATAGTAGATTATGTGTTGAAAAACACCTCTGTGAAGGAAACCAACCATTAGGTGTTTCGTAACAGTTGGTGTTAATAGCTAGTAGTAGTTTTTGGGTTTAAAAGGGGTGTCTTGACTAGTCAAGACACCCCTTTTTTTATTTGGAGTAAAAATCGATAACTGTTTGAATTGCCCGTTGGCAAACGGGGCAGAATCCTTTGGCTGTGTTGGTTCTCATACGGCAGTCAAACATGGGACGGTAAATTCCCTTGGTCATGTAACCACCACCCTCAAATACGCCCACCTTATTTTTATATTCAGCCGTAGGAGGGGTAGGGATGGGAACTCCCGGTTCCACCATATTTTTCCACTTGGAGTCGAAGTTAACCAGTGTGGTGAGATTGGGCTCCCAAGGTTCCACCTTGATGTTGTAGAAGTCCTCGTAGGGAGTTGAGGAGTCGAAGTATTCGTCGCCAAGGCCAGCAAAGCTGTGACCAAATTCATGAATAAATACCTTGGGCGATAGTATGTTGTGAGCGCTGCTTAGGGCGTAGTATCCAAATATTCCACCACCACCATATTTGTTGGAGTTAACCAGCACGTAGAGCGCATCGCAAGGAACGTCGGTGATTAGGTCGGCTAACGCCTTGTAGTCGGAGGTAGTAAGGTAGCGCTCTTCGTCGAAGGTGTAGAATGTGGAGGCGGCAACCGTGGAGTTCCACTGATTCTCACCTGGGTTGTCGGGTCCTGAGTCTACCGATGGTGACTTAACCAGCCAAACGTTGAACTTATCGCGGTTCGATTTGTAAGGCTCGTATGCAAAGAGAGTGTCCACAAGGCTTTTTGCGTCGCTCACAAAGGTGCTCATCTCCTTTTCCTGATATCCTTCGGCCACAATAACTAGGTCAACCTTGTGGTCGGGATCACCGCTCTTAACAATTTCCTCCACCGGATTAAGCTGTCTCTTTTCGCGGTTAATAAACTTGGAGCTAGGGTCAACATCCATTGTAAACATGGGGTAGAGCAGTCCATCTGCCTTTTTCCTTTCGCAAATTTCAACCTTTACAGGTTTCTTGGGAACCGGAATTCTAATGCTTTGTGAAAATGCTCGTCCAACTTTTTTGGCCTCTTCCGTTGAACGCCACTCCTGAAAGAGCGAAGAGAAACCCTTGTCAAAGATGAGCTGATTGGTTGCTTTATCGTACACCTTAAAGGCATACTCCCCATAGCTGTAGGGTTCAATGGTATTGGTTGGATTTCCGCCCCATACCTTTTCGGAGTATATGGCGTCGAAGTAGGCCGTTTGGCTTTGTGCATTGCCGGCAAGGTAGAAGTCTATTCTAAGAGCACCAGCGGGTTCAAAGTAGTCGGAGAACTTTACCTCTTGTCCTAGCAGCGTATTGGAGAATAGAACAAGGAGAATGATTACAATTTTTTTCATGGGTCAGCAGTTTTGTTGTCGTTTGGATCAAGCAAATTGATATGTAGAAGATCGATTTCTTAGATATAGGTTTAATCGGGAATATCCATAAATCAATGAGCTGGGCCGAAGTAGCCGCGATTTGCAACCTCAGAAAGTTATATCTATTTTTGTTTTCGTCAATACAACCGAAAATAATATGCACGAAATACTTGAAAAATCGGACCATTACTACCTGATGGAGAAGCTGGAGAATTGGATATCTACCTTCTCTGTGGGTGAAACGCTTGGTCATATGCTGAAGATCGCTATCGCGCTAGTGGCAATAGCGTTGGTAGCCTACATTACCGATTTTATCACCCGTAAAGTTATTGTTGCTGCGCTTGTTCGCTTTGCTCGCAAGAGTAAGACGCAGTGGGACGATTTCCTTATCGATCGTAAAGTTTTTCATAAGCTGGCCCATATCGCGCCAGCCATAGTGGTTTATCTCCTCATTCCAGTTGCCTTAGAGGATATTGCTCCAGTTTATGTAACGGCAATACAGACCATCACAAAGGCATTTATGATTCTTGTGGGGCTATTGTCCCTTGGCGCTTTTTTGGATGCGGCCAATGATGTTTACCTTACCCTGCCCGTTGCTTTGGAGCGGCCAATCAAGGGATACCTCCAGATTGCCAAGATTGTGGCCTACTTCTTTGGGGGCATTGTAATTATTGCGCTTATCATAGGGAAGGATCCGGGCAACATTGTGGTTGGATTGGGTGCCTCGGCTGCCGTGCTTATGTTAGTTTTCAAGGATACCATTCTCGGTTTTGTGGCCTCCATTCAGCTTTCAGCCAACGATATGGTTAAAATTGGCGACTGGATAGAGATGCCCTCGCGCAAGGCCGATGGAACGGTAATGGAGATAAACCTTGCTACGGTGAAGGTGCAGAATTGGGATCGTACCATCACCACCATTCCCACCTATGCGTTGGTTAGCGAATCGTTTACCAACTGGAGAGGCATGGAGCAGTCCGATGGTCGTCGGTTTAAACGTGCTGTGCTTATCAATGTTTCCAGCGTAAAGTTTTGCTCTCAACCGCTGCTCGATAAGCTGAAAAAAATACAGATACTTCGTTCCTACATCGAGGAGAAGGAACAGGAGTTAAAGGATTACAACAGCCAAAACAATATCGAAGATACCATCCTTGTGAATGGACGTCGACTAACCAACTTGGGCGTTTTCAGAAAGTATCTGGAGCTGTATCTGCTGAATAATCCAAATGTAAATACCGAAACCACGCTTATGGTTAGGCTGCTGGAACCCACAGAGAAAGGGATTCCCATGGAAATTTACGGTTTCTCGAAGGAGAAGCGGTGGGTTTTCTATGAATCTATTCTGGGCGACATCTTCGACCACCTGCTGGCAGTAATCCCCGAGTTTGAGCTGAAGGTGTTCCAGAATCCCACAGGAGACGATTTTAAGAGTTTGGTTAATAGGTAAAATACAGGATTTGGAACGAATTGAAGCAAGGCGCCGAGTTGACCTTTGCAAGAATATTATAAAACAGTTGTGGTTGCCATCCAATACCCATCGCAACAACCTAAACCACTAAACTCCCATTTTATTTTTTACTTTTGGGCTACGTTTTAAACTAGAAACCCTAATGGCCAACACACTTACAAAAAAAGAGCTATCGGATCAGCTTCAAGCCGAAGTTGATGCCTCCTTTTTATACAAGAAGTTAAGCGAAAATACCGACGATGCTTCACTGGCAGATATCTATAGGCAGATGTCGGAGATTGAAAGAATCCATATTGGAAGGGTTCTGGAAATGTTGAAGGAGTATGAGTCCCATGCAAAGTTGCCCAACCCTTCGTTCCAAACGCGGCTTCAGGTGAGGGTTGGAAAGATAATTGGCTTCGACTTCATTCTCAACAACCTCATTAAGATGGAGGAGACCATGGGAAATAACTCCCTCCAGATGAAAAGGGAGGCGGGCGAAGAGCTGTCTGGCAACGAGATGAACCATGCTACCATTTTAAACAACATATACAGCTCCTCCACGGGTGTTGCTGGCGGGACGTTGGCAAAGCTGGAGGGGCGACATAAGTCAGTTGGTGGGAACGCGCTGAGGGCAGCTGTTCTTGGAGCCAACGATGGGCTGGTCTCCAACCTTAGCTTGATTATGGGTGTTGCTGGGGCCACCAGCGGGAGGAAGGAGGTTATCATTGCCGGGTTTGCTGGAATGCTCGCCGGTTCAATCTCCATGGCTCTTGGCGAATGGCTCTCGGTACAGAGTTCCCGTGAGCTCTACATGCGCCAGATTCAGATGGAGCAAACTGAGCTCGAAACTTCGCCACAGGAGGAGATGATGGAGCTGTCGCTCATCTACCAGTCGAAGGGAATTGCCAAGGAGGCTGCCGAGGAGATGGCAAAAAAGGTGCTTGAGAATAAGGATACAGCGGTAGATACTTTGGTTCGGGAGGAGTTGGGCATCGATAAGGAGGAGCTGGGGGGCTCCGCTTGGGAGGCTGCGTTCACCTCCTTCTTTCTCTTCACCATTGGGGCAATTATTCCCTTGACTCCATTTCTCTTTTTAACTGGATATACCGCAACCCTCACAAGTTTAGGGTTTAGCGTTGTGGGACTATTTATTTTAGGAGCAGCCATTACGCTGTTCACAGGTAAAAAAATTATGCACTCTGGTTTCAGGCAGATTTTGTTTGGGCTGGCTGCTGCTATAATAACCTTTGGAATTGGTAAGCTAATTGGGGTTGCCGTAATTGGGTAGTTTGTGCCAAGTTCACTACTCTATTTCTTAAGGCAGTTTATCCCCATGGTATTTTGTCAAGAAATTTGAACCTAAGAAATGCTGAGGCACCGTTTTGGGGCTCTTCTTCTGGCATCGTTTTCTTTTAGCCTTTTGGCTATTTTGGTACAGGATTGCTCCAGTGTTTTGGACAACATTTAGTGAGTGCACCGCAACTATTTGGCTGGGCAATCTTCCTAGGGACTATAGTTACCGACCACAAACATATGCCCCCTCTTGATAAGTAGTCTGCTATTGTTGGGGGTTAAACCAATTAAAAAACTCCTTACGCAGTGAAAATAGGATATCTGCTTCGTTACGCACACCCTTGCTCCTTTAGCTATATATAACTTCTCCAAATTAATTTCTCGCTTATCTTTGCGGCAGATATGGAAAAGTTCTTAACAATCACCGACAGGAAGGAAGAACCTCGTTGGTATGCCCTTTACACCAAGTCTCGCAACGAGAAGAAGGTTGTCGAACGGCTTACCGATAGGGGATATGAATGCTACCTGCCGCTACAAAAGACCCTGCGAAAGTGGAGCGATCGGAAGAAGTTGGTGGAGGTTCCTCTCATAAACTCCTACGTGTTTGTGCGAATAGTTCTTTCGCAGCGATTCGACGTACTGCAGGATCCCGGAGCCGTTTTCTTCATAAACTTTGAGCGGTTACCTGCTCCTGTAGCCGATAGGGACATTGAATACCTCAAGCGCATTCTTGGTGAAGGCTACGAGGTTGAGGCCGTTCAGGAGGCAATTGAGGTGGGTGAGAAGGTAAAGGTGGTGGTCGGTCAGTTAATGGGAATGGAGGGTGAGCTGGTGGAGCATAGGGGAGGACAGAAGGTGCTGGTGCGTATTGAGAATACGCCATTTAGCCTTGTGGTCTCTATCCCGTTGGAATTTATTGAAAAGGTGATAGGTGACAGGTGAACCGAGTTCTGCGAATAGATGGATAGGCTGTCTTGATAATACAAGCACTTTTGGTTATTGGATAAAAGGCTTTAGGTTGAGTAGGTTGGTGAAAAATGCTCAAGACTTGCTTTTCATTTAGCGAATTCTCTATTTGCCCCATTGTCCCATTGTCCCATTGCCTCTTTTTCCCTTTTTTTCTTTACTTTTACCGAGGCGTGTGAACTTTATTGGCTTGCTGCCGTTATTGTAACCGGATAAATTATATATAGTGAGACAATTACGTCCTATTCTTATACTGCTTGCATTCGCAGCACTGCTCTCTTCGTGCAATAAGCGAAACCAGCTCCTTTACATGCATAATGCAGGCGTGGAGATGATTCCTTCGGTAAAGCAGCCCGACCTTTATAAAATACACCCCAACGATGTGCTTTACGTGCAGGTGATTACTCAGGATCCGGAGATAAGTGCTCTGTTTAATAATAAGGGTAATGGTGGGGCAATGGTTAATAACGTTTATACTAACGATGCCAGTTACTACCTGTATGGCTATACGGTTTCTGATAGTGGTACCGTTAGGTTGCCAGTTCTGGGAACCATTAAGGTTGAGGGAGCTACCGTTGAGGAGGCCACCAATATTATTCAGGCCAGAGCCGATGAGTATTTAAAGGATGGGTTGGTGATTGTTCGACTGCTTAGTTACAAGGTTACCGTATTGGGCGAGGTGCGACGTCCCGGTGTTTACACAAACTTCAACGATAAGCTAACCATATTCGAAGCTTTGGCCTTGGCAGGTGACCTCACCGATTTTGGAAAGCGTGATAACGTGATGGTGGTGCGTCCCGGTCCCAATGGAAATCAATCCTTCCGGCTTAACCTTCTGGATAAGAATATTATGTCGAGCGAAGGTTACTACCTCCTTCCCAACGATGTGGTGGTGGTGGAACCCCGCAAGGGTAAGATGTGGCAGCTGAATGCTGGAACCTACTCCTTTGCGCTGTCAACAATAAGCACACTGATTTTACTGCTGAACTTTATGGCAAAATAGTTTGATTGTTAGTTAGTTGTTGTGTGAGATGGAGAAAAGTGAGGAGTTGGAAGTCTGGAAACACAGGCAGAAAGAGTGAGGACAAAAGTCAGAGAATTTAGGAGAAATCTGAAGAGTGACAAGTGACAATAAAGTGATTGGTTATTTAAGCAGTGTGATTGATGGAAAGTATTCCAAGTAGCGATAGGCCAGCTTCAATGTATGGGAATGCACCGGAGGAGGAGCAGCTCGATATTAAGCATCTAATATATCGAGTTTTGGGGAACTGGTATTGGTTTGCCATTTCGGTGTTTGCCTTCCTCTTTATTGCCTACCTCGTAAACCGATATTCGGAGCAGGTATATAGCGTTACCTCCAGCGTTATTGTTAAGGACGACGACAATAGCAAGGGTCTTACTGGAGCCGAAAACCTTATTCAGGGGCTTAAGCTGGTGCGCAACACCAAGAGCGTGCAGAACGAGATAGGGATTCTCCAAGCCTATACGCTGGCTTACCAAGCGGTATCGCAGCTACCCGATTTTAATGTGACCTATGTGGCGGTGGGTAGGCGAAGCATTAAGGAGCAGAAGCTCTATAAGAGCTCCCCCTTTAAGGTTATTTTGGATACCTCAAAGATAAATACGCCCAACTATCCAGTTTACATTAATATTCTCTCGAAGGAGAGATACCAGCTGGAGATTGACGATGGCATGGGTGTCTCTCAAACCATGCAGTTTGGGCAGCCTTTTACCAACGACGCCTTTAGCTTTGGGGTGGTGCTGCGTCACCCCGACGACTATACCGATGACCTTGTGGGAAGGCGTTACTACTTTACTGTAAACGACCTGAATGCCATGGCCAATGCGTATAAGGCCAAGGTTACGGTTACACTAAATGACAAGAAGGGGTCTATTCTTACATTGGTTAGCACTGGATACGTGGCGGAGCAGGAGGCCGACTACCTCAACAAGCTTATGGAGGTGTATATCAATAGGGGGCTGGAGGAGAAGAACCAGATAGCCGAAAATACGGTGAAGTTTATCGACGCACAGCTGGCCGATATGACCGACTCGCTTCAACGCGCTGAGCAGCGATTGCAGGACTTTAGGACCAATAATAAGGTTATCGATCTAAAAAAGGAGGGTGGAGCACTTTTAGATCAGATAAAAAACCTACAAAACGACAAGGGCATTTTTGAGCTGAAGGGGCGCTATTATGCCTATCTTAAAAAATACCTTGCCGACCGTGAGGAGCTGAACAATCTCGTAGCTCCTTCGGCCATGGGGGTTGACGATCCCCAGCTGGGTATGCTCCTCGACGAGATTAACAAAACCTATATAGGGCGTGAGGAGTTGAAGGCGTCGGTAAAGCAGGGAAATCCGGGAATGGAGCAGATGAATATCCGGCTCGAAAATTTGCGCAGCAGCTTGGCCGAGAAGGTGAATAGCCTCATTGCCACCAACAGGGTTGCGCAGCAGGATATTCAAACCCGGATGGATAAGGTGGAGACGGAGGTGCTACGCCTGCCCGGCGATGAGCGGTTACTGATTGGCTTTGAGCGCGACTTTGACCTGATTGATAAGATGTACACCTACCTGCAGGAGAAAAGAGCAGAGGCAGCCATTGCACGAGCTTCCAATATTCCCGATAACAAGGTGCTCGATGCTGCATTGCCCCAAAATGCCACCATCATTAAGCCCAAGAAGTCGATGAACTACCTCATTGCCCTGTTTGCCGGTGGTACCATTCCTTTGGCCATCTTGCTGCTGATGGATTTTCTTAACGATAAGATACTCGACCTTAAGGAGATTACCCGGAAGACAAAGGTTCCGGTGATTGGAACCATGGGGCACAACCGTTATCCAAGCAATCTTCCGGTGATCGACAAACCCAAGTCAACCCTTGCCGAATCGTTCCGTGGGTTGCGGACTAACCTGCAGTATCTTCTGCGGGAACCGAACAAAAAGGTAATTGCGGTGACCTCGTCGCTTAGTGGAGAGGGGAAAACCTTTATGGCTATTAACCTGGCTGCCATTGTTGCCATGACAGGGAAGCGGGTGCTACTGCTGGGGCTTGACCTTCGTAAGCCAAAGTTGCAGAAACTGCTGGAGATGGAGAGTTCCATTGGAGTAAGTACCTACCTTATTGGTCGAAATTCGGAGGAGGAGATTGTAATGGCCACCTCCATTCCCAACTTCTTTTTTGCCCCAAGTGGTCCCATCCCTCCCAATCCGGCTGAGTTGCTGGGATCAGAACGTATGGTACAGTTTATGAGCTGGGCTCGTTCAAATTTCGACTACATTGTTGTGGATACTCCCCCGGTTGCCATAGTAACCGATGCCTTTTTGATTGCTCGCTTTGCCGATGCCAACCTCTTTGTGCTACGTTACGCCTATTCGTCGAAGGAGGTGATTAAGCTGGTGGACGACATCTATACCCATCAGGAGTTTAAGAATCTGGCTCTTGTGGTAAACGATTTTCAGCCCAAGCGAAGTTACGGTTACGGCTATAACTACCGCTACAGCTATGGTTATAGCTATAGCTACTCCTATGGCTATGGTTATCGCGACAAAAGTGGCTACTACTCCGATGAGGATGAGCCAAAGCTTGGCTGGAAAGATCGTATTAGGCAGTGGTTTTAAGAAAGGGTAAAGGCGTGCCTGTGGGGTGTGACTTCATAACTTGTCACCCTTATCGCAAATTTGAGTATAAGCGAAAAAGGATGTTAGGTGAATAGGCTGTAGGCTCTAGGTTTTCCTCCGGGTAGTTTTTTACTTCCAACTTCTTTCTAAGTTCTAATTTTCAAATCGTCTCATTTTTTCATTGGCTAATTGGCATATTGTCTCATTGTCCCATTGTCCCATTGTCCCATTGTCCCATTCTCTCATTGGCATATTGTCTCATTGTCTCATTGTCACCTCGCTAAAAATTCCCATTTTTACACAACCAATCTGGCCCAAGCCCTGTTCCTATCAGGCATATTGTGCAACCATAGATACATGGCTGTAACTGACAGGGCGAAGCTGTGAGAAATTTTCGTGAATGCCTTATTTTTTTGTTTTTTTCTCATCAGTTTATTGATTAGGTGTTGGAATTAATTAAGTACTGCTGATTTGAGGTTGGAGTATTCGTCGTAAGTAAACCTGATTGACAAACAATGCGTGAGTTAAACTGCACTTATAACCAATAACAATATTTAAATTGAAGGTTTCTCAATTGAAGAAAAATATATTGAGCGGTTCTGTCGTTCAAGGGTTGACCATTTTTATTGTTTTTTTCAGTTACCCTGTTTATATTCATTTTCTTGGATTTGAGCAGTTTTCTGTATGGGTATTGCTCTCGGTTATAATAAGTTTGGCGCAATTTGGTGATTTTGGTATTGGAAAGGCAATTATAAATTTTGTTGCAGCGAGTAAACAGGACAAAGATGAACGTGAAATACCAGTTATTCTATTGAATGGATTAATCGTTATCTTGTTTATTTCATTTCTGATTCAGATTGGTATCAATATATTTGCAGGTAGAATAGTCATTTTGTTAAATGTTCCGCCTAAATATATACAACAAGCAATCTATGTAATTCCATTACTTGGTTTTGCTATATTTACTTTCCTAATTTACGATTGTATCGCCAGCACATTAACAGGTATCGGACGTTTAGATATCTATAATTTTCTTTTATTATTATTAAATATATCAAAAATAGGATTAACAATTCTTCTGTTGATAAGTATGCCGAATATTGCAAGTATGGTTTATGGCGTATTAATAACTAATGTATTATTTATAGTAATTGCTCTGTTCATTTTGAATTATTCTGTTAATTACTTCCATTTTAGTATCCGATATTTGAAGATATCAATAATGATAAGGTTGGTCAAATATGGATTGCCTTTGCTTGGGATACAAGTTGTTAATATACTTATGTTTCCGTTTATTAAGGTTATAATATCGCGTGTTTTTGGCGTCGAATTCGTTGGTTTTTTCGAACTTGCTTCTAAGGCTGCTTATTCATTCAGAACATTATTCGAGAAAGGCCTCTTCGCTCTATTGCCTGAATTTTCTAAGTTTTCAGAATCGTATTTTAAGGATATTATTTCAAGACAAAAGTTACGTCAACATGTTTATCGAATGACAAAATCGATAGTACTTTATGGTATACCTTTTATATTAACAATTGCTTTGTTGTCAAAAATATTATTAAAAGTGTGGTTGAATAATAGTTTTAATGAAAAAATCTATATTGGGTTTCTGCTTCTACAACCTGGCATCATCGTTGGATTGCTTGCATTGCCATCATATTATGCCCTTATGGCAATCCGACGTCAGATATATTGTTTTTTTGAATCAGTTATACGAATTTTATTAGCATTTATTCTTTTTAGTCTGTTTTTTAAACATGGGGTGAATTTCGTTGAGTCTTTTCTTTTTGTGTCGCTTGCTGTGATTGCTTCAAATGTATTTGTTATGTTGTCTTTTAAATATAAAACATAATGATGTTTAGTAATGTCAAATATTTTGTTTTGACATTAGTCGTATCTGTTTTGATGTTTTATTTTATCATTCCACAAAGTGATAATTTTGTGAAATATCTCGAATTGATACTGAGTTTGTCTGCTATGTCATACTTTTTTATTCCATCAATGATTAAGGTTACCAAAAGACAAGGTGGAAAAGTTAATTTTGGCCTAATTTTTTTTGGAGCAATGTCCATTATTCTTATTATTGGAAATATATCTACACATGTGATCAAATTTGTTTTTCCCGCATTTGATGATGATCTATATGTCACAAATATATATTGGCTTTGTGGAATGCTTTTTTTCTCAATAGGTTTCATTATTAATTTAAATAGAGGGGTAAATAGAAACCATCGTTATTTTCCTTTGCGTGCTAATATAATATTTGTTTTGCTGAGTTTGTCTTTAATTGGAACTCTTGTCGCTTTTTACTATCTTGGTTTTATCCCATTTTTTGGAGGTTCAGGCACTGATGAACGTTATTCTTCATATGGCACTATTACTTTATTTAATCGATTGTGGTCTTTTTGTGTTGTTGTAGCAGTTTTTTCTTTTGTTTATCTTAAAAAGATTAAATCTTTAGTATTGATTTATGTGTCGTTGATCGTATCAATTTTAATCTCTTTCTTTTTTTTAATACGGATGTATCCCTTCTTAATTTTTGTGGTTGTTTTCTTATCATGGTTTACTTTTGAGGAAAATAGAGGTAGAGTATATATTGTTACTTTAATTTCTCTTGTTGTTTTTTTAGTTGGGAATGTTTTTTTTCAGGAGTATAGAACAGGAGATGATACGAATGCATTACAGAGTAGTGGCCAATTAAATTTCGTTCAATCTAAAATAGTGTATGATAATTTCAATGAGTTTGGCCAACTCAAACGTGCAATTAATGAATATAAAGCAGAACCTCAATATGGATTGACTTTATTGTCAATACCACTTGGCTTTTTACCTGCTCCTTTTTTAGCACCATTTGGAATTGTTAAGTCAGATATACAGGCGAATAATTCGGCAGTATTGATGGCAAAGTGGTTGGAATCAAAAAATTCTACAGGCATTCGTATTGGGATTTTAGGAGAGATGTATATTAATTTTAAACTATATGGATGTCTTTTTATGTTTTTTATTGGGTTACTAGTTCGGTATTTGCAAAATAAGGTCACTGTAACTTTGCATTCAGATTGGAGATTTGGATTTTATATGATTTTCTTTGGAATTGCATTGTATACATTAGTTGGACAGATTGATGCAATCGGTTCTTTATTTGGTAATTATGTTATATTATTTTGGATTTTGAAAGTATTCAGCAAGAAAGTTAGCTATTAATATGGAAAACACACTTTTAATTACCGGAGGGACAGGTTCGTTTGGGAACGCTGTGCTTAAGCGATTCATTGCTACCGATATAAAGGAGATTCGCATTTTTAGTCGTGACGAGAAAAAGCAGGACGACATGCGGCACGTGTACAATAGCAGTAAGGTGAAGTACTATATTGGTGATGTGCGCGACAAACGAAGCCTCGACTACGCCATGCAGGGGGTTGATTACGTTTTTCATGCTGCGGCCTTAAAACAGGTTCCATCTTGTGAATTCTTTCCCATGGAGGCCGTGCGTACCAATGTAATGGGAACAGAGAATGTTATCGACAGCGCTATTGAACATGGTGTGAAACGTTTGATAAACCTAAGCACCGATAAGGCTGTTTACCCCATCAATGCAATGGGGATATCCAAAGCCATGGCCGAAAAGGTTACAATATCCAAGGCACGTGCAACCAAAGAGGGGGGAACTGTAATCTGCTCCACTCGCTATGGAAATGTTATGGCTTCGAGAGGTTCGGTAATTCCACTGTTTGTGGATCAAATTGTGGCTGGAAAGCCTATTACCATAACTGATCCCTCCATGACCCGATTCATGATGACACTGGACGACGCAGTCGATTTGGTTTTGTACGCTTTTGAGCACGGAAAGCCTGGCGATATTTTTGTGCAAAAGGCACCTGCCTGCACCATCGAAACGCTAGCAAAGGCTCTGATTGAGCTCTATAAGGCCAAAAGCGACATAAAAGTTATCGGTACACGGCATGGCGAAAAGGTTTACGAAACACTTGTAAACCGGGAGGAGATGGTACGTGCGGAAGATTTAGGTGAATACTATAGAATATCTCCCGATTCACGCGATTTGAACTACGAACGATATTTCACAGAGGGTGAATCTGCCGTATCGAAAATGGAGGACTACACCTCGCACAATACAACGATCCTTGATGTTAAGGGGATTAAAGAGTTACTTCTAAAACTCAATGAGATAGAACACAGATGACACAGATGACGCAGATTGAATAGATAGACACGGGTAAAATAAAGGTAAAAGGCAAAAGGAATTAATAACTGTGATAATTAGTCACGTCAGCGTCATCAACGTTCTATTTCGTTATCCGTAAGCTCATTTTTAATTATGCTTAAAATAGGAATTACCGGCCAGACCGGGTTTATTGGAACGCACCTGTTTAACTTCCTTTCGTTGCAAAAGGAGATTGTTCTTGTACCCTTTAAGGACGAATATTTTCAGGATAGCACCAAATTAGAAGCATTTGTAGGTGAATGTGATGCAGTGGTTCACTTGGCGGCAATGAACCGACACGGTGATCCGCAGGTGATATACGATACCAATATTGGTTTGGTAAAAAAGCTTATTGATGCTTGTGAGGCAAAATCGGCAATTCCCCATATTCTCTTTGCGTCCAGCACCCAGGAGGAGCGCGATAACCTCTATGGAAAATCGAAGAAGGATGGACGAAAGTTGCTGGAGGAGTGGGCCAATAGGAGCGGCGCCTTCTTTACAGGACTAATCATACCAAACGTGTTTGGCCCTTTTGGGAACCCATACTATAACTCGGTAATTGCAACGTTCTGCCATCAGTTGACGCATGGAGAACAGCCAAAAATTGAGGTGGATGGTGACCTTAAGCTGATATATGTGGGAGAGCTGGTGGAGGTTATTTGGGCGAGGATAAAGGACAGAAGTTTAAAAACTACCGCGATAGGTAGTGGAGTGGAGGTAACGCCCGTTGCGCACACGGTTCAAAAAAAGGTCTCAGAGATATTGTTTTTACTGGAAGGTTACAAGGAAAGCTATTTTGGGAAGGGAATATTCCCGAATCTTGACGATAGATTTGAACTTAACCTTTTCAACACCTTTGTGTGCTACATCGACCAGGGTTCATTTTTTCCTTTTCCACTAAAAATGAATACCGATGAGCGCGGTACATTCGTAGAGACGGTTAAGCTAAATAGTGGTGGGCAAATATCATTCTCAACTACCAAGCCAGGGATTACAAGGGGTAACCATTTCCATACCCGCAAGGCCGAAAGATTTGCTGTGATTAAGGGAAAGGCTCGAATTGATATTAGGAGAATAGGCACCGACAAGGTGTTCTCCTTTGAGCTGGATGGTGAAAGGCCCTCCTTTGTGGATATGCCTATCTGGTTTACGCATAACATAACCAATGTTGGAGCCGAAGAGGTTTACACCATTTTTTGGATAAACGAACCTTTTAATGCGGAGGATCCGGATACCTTTTTTGAAAAAGTCTGAAAATATTTCTCGCAGAGGAGATGCTGATTTAGCAAATGGTAGCAGATTACTTACATAAAGATTTGTCTTCTGAAATTATCAAATGCTTTTACAAAGTATATAATACCTTGGGTTTTGGATTTCTTGAAAAGGTTTATGAAAATGCGCTTAAACTCGAATTAGAGAAGACAGGGTTTTTTGTTATAAGACAAATGCCTATTAAGGTATACTATGATGAGCAAATTGTAGGTGATTATTATGCAGACCTTGTTGTGGAAGGGAAGATAATATTAGAACTAAAGGCAACTGAAACATTGTGTGAAGAACATGAATTTCAGTTGATAAACTATTTAAAAGCAACTGATATTGAAGTGGGTTTATTACTTAACTTTGGTAAAAAGCCCGAGGTAAGGAGAAAGATATTTACAAATAATTGGCACACAGATAACGCTGATTCAACAGAGGCTCACGGATAAATATTTTTTAAAAGGAACAGCGAAAATTAGTTCTATCAGCGTCATGAGTGTTCTATTTTGGCCTCACCGCTCTATGGCACACAGATAACGCAGATTGAGTATAGTCACAGATAAGTTTTAAAAATGAAACGGCGTAAATCTGCCTAATCAGTGTCATTAGTGTTCTATTATTTCATCCGTGTGCAATAAATAATTAACCATGAAATCGAAACTCAAAGTCTTAACCGTTGTTGGTACACGTCCCGAAATAATTCGCCTGTCGAGGACCATGGCGCTGCTCGACGAGCATTTGACCCAAGTAATTGTGCATACTGGCCAAAACTACGACTACGAGCTTAATGAGATATTCTGGAAAGAGCTGGAACTTCGGAAGCCCGACCATTTTTTAGGGGTAGATACCTCCTCCCTTGGAGCTACCGTTGGCGATATCTTACGCAAAACAGAGGAGGTTATTCTTCTGGAAAAGCCCGACGCTATGCTGGTGTTGGGAGATACCAACTCCTGCCTTTCGGCATACATTGCTAAGCGGATGCATATCCCCATTTTTCATATGGAGGCGGGAAACCGTAGTTTCGACTTTAACGTTCCAGAGGAGGTTAACCGTCGCATCATTGACCATATTGCCGACTTTAATCTGGTATATACTGAGCATGCCCGCCGACATTTGATATCCGAAGGCTTGCCTCACCGCCGAATTTATCTTACCGGTTCACCCATGAAGGAGGTGCTCGATTACTACAAGCCTAGGATAGACGCCTCTGACGCTTTGCATCACTTATCACTTGTTGCTCGGAACTACTTCCTCGTTTCTACCCATCGCGAGGAGAATGTGGATAACCCGGAAAACCTGCGCAAAATACTTACCGTTCTAAATCGGCTGGCCGAAGGCTATAATCTACCGGTAATAGTATCTACCCACCCACGCACGCTGAAGCGTATGGAGCAGCTTACCGATATGGTGATGGATAAGCGTATCTCCTTTATGAAACCCTTTGGTTTTCTGGACTACGTTCATTTGCAGCAGAACGCCCTATGCACCATTTCCGATAGCGGCACCATTAGCGAGGAGTCGGCCATGCTAAACTTCCCCGCAATTTCCATACGGCAGAGCATGGAGCGGCCTGAAGCGCAGGATGCTGGAACCATAATTCTCTCGGGTTTTGATCCACCGGTAGTGCTCGATTCCATTGCCCTTGTTGTTGAGGAGCATAAGCGTGGTGGCTATAAAAATATTGCCGTGGACTACCTTGTGGAGAATACCTCTTGGCGGGTGCTGAAGCTGATAGCGGGGAATACAAAAATAAGTAACCGCTGGTGGGGGATATAATGAGAAAAAACGACTATCAGTCCATTACAATCTATACGACAACAGATTTTCCCTATGGTGGTTCAGGGGAAAATTTTGTTCGTCAAATGGCCCTCGGACTTAGTGAATCTAATTGCAAATTGAATGTCATTCAATTGAGGGGAAACTACTATGAACAACAGAGTAATAATACGATAATTAAGAGTCAACACATCTTATTTCATAAAAGATATCATTATGATATCTTGAAGATTATTGAATTAATTCTTCTTGTGGTTTTAATACCATTTTCAATCATAAATAATAAGTTAAGAAACAAAACAGATATAATTTTGTTGTATGGAGTTGAATATTTTTATTTGGTTTTGCCATTTATCGTTTTGTCAAAACTGTTTGGTATTAAACTTTTCCGAATAGTAACTGATCGATACTCATATCAAGGAGTAGCTCCGGTTTGGTGGAAAAGGCCAAAGTACTTTTTTTATAAGTTACAGTTCTTATACTTTGATAGGTTTCTTTCTGGGGTTATATGTTTGAGTTCTTTTTTGAAAGAAAGTGCAATAAAATGTGGTGTATTAGAGAAAAATATATGTGTCATACCTCATTTTATTGATTTGGATTTCTTCGCTAATAATACCGATAACTTTACATCGTTGGCAAATGATAGTATTAGGATTGGTTTTTGTGGAACATTAAATGAATCTAATGGGTTAAGAATTTTGCTTGAAGCATTTCGCATTATTAAGGAGGAATTTTCAAATTCAAAACTTATTTTGATAGGTACAATCGTTAATGACCAGTTAAATGAATCAAAGGAAATTATTATGGATATTGCTGATAGTGTCATTTTTACTGGTCGGGTCGCAGGAACTCGAATTCCTGAGTTACTCTCGTCATGCAATATCTTGGTTAATCCTAGACTTTCAGGGGTATTAGCAGAGGCAGGTTTTCCAACTAAATTAGGAGAGTATTTTGCAACAAAGAGACCTGTTGTTGCAACTGCTGTTGGGGATCTAGAATACTATTTTAGCACAGGAGAACAGCTTGTTTTAGTTAAACCTGATTCTTCAGAATCTCTTGCTGCTGGCGTAATATCTCTTATTAATAGAGGAGCAGATTTTTCTCAAGCGTTAGGGAGGGCTGGACATACATGGGCAAAGGAAAACCTCTGCTATAAAAAAAATGGTATTAAATTGTTTGAATTTATTACACATTAGTTTGTGTGTTGTTGAACATTTTAGCACATGATTGTAAAACAGAGATATGATTTAATAATATTCTGTTTGTGTTAAACTGTTGAATTCAGAAATGTGTCAAAATATGCGAATCTTATTTGTTTGTAGCGGCAACCATAATCAACTTAGTCCTTTTATACAAGAGCAAGCTGATGCTGTTACAAAATTGGGTGTAGTAGTTGATTTCTACTTGATCGAGGGTAAAGGTATTTTCGGATATCTAAGTAATTATAAGTTATTACGTAGAAAGATTTTAGAGATAAATCCTGATATTGTCCATGCTCATTTTGGCTTATCTGGATTCTTGTCTTGTTTACAGCGAATTAAGCCAGTCGTCGTTACATTTCACGGCTCTGATATTAATGTTAGAAGAAATAGACAGTTTTCGCGAGTTGCTTATCTCCTCGCGAAGAAATCAATATTTGTGACTGAAAGTATGGCGCGAGTCATTAATGTTAGAGTGCCAATTGTTATTCCATGTGGTGTTGATATTGATACCTTTTTCCCAATACCGCAAAGTGATGCAAAAGGGAGTTTAGGAATGGATAAGGATAAGCAGTATATTCTTTTTCCATCACGAAAGGAAAATTTAATAAAAAACTACTTACTTGCAAAGGAGGCATTTGACTTGATTGATGGCAAAACTGAGTTAATTGAACTTGTAGGTTACTCTCGTAATCAGGTAAATTTATTGCTGAATGCTGTTGATTGCCTTATTATGACTTCTTTTTCTGAGGGATCTCCCCAAACCATAAAGGAGGCAATGGCTTGTAATTGCCCAATTGTTTCAACTAATGTTGGCGATGTTGCCAAACAAATTGAGGGCGTTTCGAATACATTTATCTGTGATTTTAATCCTCATGAAATAGCAGATGCTCTTACTACAGTTCTTAGAAATCACAAAAGGACGAATGGTAGACAACGAATTATTCAAAATGGACTGACTTTAGAAACTATAGGTGAAAAGGTTATAGGGGTTTATAAGTCAGTTACTAATCATTGATGTTAATCATTGCATGCTTAAAGTATTCTCAAATTTAGATATTGATTTCCGCCGATGGGAGCAATTTATTCTTTCTAATCCCAATGGAAATGTATTTCAGGCAAAGGAAATGTTCGATGTGTATAGGAAGACAAAAAACTATACACCAATCTTTATTTTTGCGGAAGGTGAGGATGGGGAAATAATGGGCGTTATGCTGACCGTAATTCAAAAGGAACATTCTGGACTGATGGGGATGTTTTCTTCTAGGGCAATTGTTATGGGTGGCCCGTTGATTAAAGATAACGATCCTAATGTGCTAAGTATTATACTTGAGGAATATAAGAGGGTAATCAGAGGTAGGGTCATTTATACTCAATTTAGGAATTTGTGGAGTTGGGAGCAATTTGTAGATGTGTTTGCTCGCAATGGTTTTCTTTTTGAAGAGCACCTTGACATTATTATTGATCTAACTCGTTCGGAGGATGAAATTTGGAATTCATTTTCTCGTGACAGAAAAAAGAGTGTCAAAAAGGGGGGCGCTAGCTTAGATGTAAAAGCTATTGATGCTATGGATGATTTTGATGGCGTTTATGGATTGCTTAAGAGCGTTTACGACCGAGTTAAATTACCTCTCCCAAACCCCGACTATTTCCATAATATTATTTCATACATTCATGGTAGTAACAAATTGCAGTGTTTTGGGGCATATTTAAATTCTAAATTAGTGGGAGTTCGGTTGGTGCTCTGCTACAAAAAGGTTGTGTATGACTGGTATGCTGGAGCCGATGATTCGTATCTGGAGTATCGGCCCAATGACGTTTTAGTATGGGAAATTTTAAAATGGGGGAAAGCAAATAATTACTCATTTTTTGATTTTGGAGGTGCTGGGAAGCCCAACGTTCCATATGGAGTAAGAGATTATAAATTAAAGTTTGGTGGAACCCTTGTTGATTTTGGGCGATTTGAATTGATTCATAACCCCATTATGTATAGAATAGGGAAATTTGGCTTATTTATTTACAAACTATTACATGGTATACTCAGATAATAGCAAAGGTTTTTCAGTTGGTCTTTGGTGTCGTGCAAAGGCAAAAACTGGTAAAGTTATTGCTCAATACTTTCCCTTGAATAGTGTTCGCAAAATGGGGCTTAAAATGTGTGGCTATAAAGTTGGAAAGCATGTTTATATTGGACCAGATTTTATTGTTGCCAGTTTACTCGGAGATAAAGGTTGCTTTTTGAAATTAGGGGATAGGGTTGCCATTGGACCACGTGTTACTATTGTTCTTTCGTCTGATGCAAATTGGTCAAGATTAATGGAGCAAATTGAACCGTTAAGGAGTTCTGTTATATTGGAGGATGATTGCTGGATTGGTGCTGGAGCTATTATTTTACCTGGCATTACAATTGGAAGGGGGGCAATAGTTGGGGCTGGTAGTGTTGTTACAAAAGATGTTCCCGCTTTTGAAGTATTTGTGGGCAATCCTGCCAATTTTCTTAAGAAAGTAAAACCATTTTAGTATGAATTATATTTTTGCTCTTGGACATCCTGCACATTATCATTTATTCAAGAATATTTCAAATACACTCAAATCCCATGGGCATAATGTCCATTTTGTTATAACGCCAAAGGATGTTTTGGAGAATTTGCTTATCTCTAATAAGGAGGATTATTCCATATTAGCAAGGCGGGAGAATAAAAATAACTTATTAGGAAAGCTATTTAAAATTATTAAATCAACTAGGTCTCTTATACGAATAGCAAAGGAAAAGAAGACAACGATTATTATTGGTTGTTTATCTCAAATAGCCTATGCTGGAAAATATCTTAGAATACCATCTATTTTTGTGGGGGAGGATGACTTCTCCTATACATGGCTTCAGGGATTAATTACATATCCATGGGTGACTCATATTCTAACACCTCACATTACAGGAGTAGGCATTTTTAATTATAAAAGGATAGCTTATAGTGGGTATCAAAAACTTTCATATCTACATCCCAATTATTTTAATATTAAGCATTTATCTCATCCAGAAAATAAAAAACAGATATTGATTAGATTAGTAAATCTATCAGCTTATCATGATGTTTCAGCAAAGGGGTTAAATAATAAGGTTCTTTCTGACCTAATACTAGCTTTTGCGAATACGGCAACTATCCTAATCTCATCAGAGAGGGAACTCCCAAAGATGTTTGAGCAATATCGAATTAAGATAGAGCCCAAAGATATGCATGAGGTCTTGTTTAATTCAGATCTTTTCATTGGTGATAGTCAGTCGATGGCTGTTGAAGCCTCTTTACTTGGAGTACCAAACATACGTATCAATAATTTTGCTGGGAAAATTAGTGTTCTTAACGAATTAGAATATCATTACAATTTAACGAGGTCGTTGAAACCAAGTGAAGCTTATAAAATAGTTGATTTATCCAAAGAAATGCTTATTTCCGCTGATATAATTGAAAAACAAGAGTTGCGGCGAGATAAGATGCTTGCAGATAAGATCGATGTCTCTGCCTTTATGGTTTGGTTTATAGAAAACTATCCTAAGAGTGTAAAAACAATGAAGACGGATTCAGATTATCAATATAACTTTCGATGAAGGGTTTTACCATTTCTGAGTATGAACGTTTGCTAAATACCCTGCTTGTTCAGGGTTTTTCTTTTCAGTCTTTTAATGAGTTTCTCAGTGCTCCAAGGGAGAAGGTTGTTGTGCTTCGTCACGACGTAGATCGGCTGCCCGAAAATTCATTAAAAACAGCACTGCTGGAGGCATCCTTGGGTATTCGTGGCTCCTACTACTTTCGGATGGTGCCGTGTAGCTACAATGAGAATATTATTAGGGCTATTGCTGATTTGGGGCATGAGGTGGGCTACCACTATGAGACGATGGACTCTGCGCAGCAGAGGTTAAAGGATAAAAGAATTGAACACGGAGAGTGGAGTGATCGCCATATAGATGAAGCATACATTGAGTTTTGCGAGAATCTGGACCAGCTTCGGAAGATTGTTCCAGTAAAGACTGTATGCATGCATGGAAGTCCGCGCTCAGAGTTTGACAATAAGGATATTTGGAAGAAGTATGATTATCGGCAGCTTGGTATTGAGGGGGAGCCCTATTTTGACGTGGATTTCGATAAGGTTTTTTACCTCACCGATACCGGTAGGAGGTGGAATGGATACCGATTTTCGGTGCGCGACAAATTGCCTCAACAGGAACGGTGGAATAGGGAGGGGCTGAACTTTAGAACCACTGGGCATATTATTAGGGCTGCAGAAAGCGGTAAACTACCTAACCAGATAATGATAACCATTCACCCTCAGCGTTGGAACGATGCAACACTACCTTGGATAAAGGAGTTGGTTTTGCAGAATATGAAAAATATGGTGAAGTGGGGGTTGATTTGGGTTAGAAATGCACGCAAGAAAAGGTAAAAAGACAAAAGGTAAAAGGTAAAAGGTCGGATCGCAGCGGAGATCCTGATTCATCAGGGTTAAAAGAGTTTGCTAAACCAGAACCGACCAACTGGAGTTCAGGGAAACTAACCGAGCGGAGCGAGTTCGGCGGAGCCAAACAAGAACCTCACTATTATACAAAAAACCATCCAGCACCCCAGCGGGGTGCAATGTTTGTAGAAGAGATATGGTTTAGCGAGCAGCGGTGCACGCTCCAATATTGTTTAGTGTGTTATCAATTTCCTGCACCGCAATCGCCGAAAGATCCAAATCGATCACTACCTATAACCCTATAACCTACAGCCTAAATTCCCCTCTAAAAAATAAAATCCCCGACCAAAACTGGCCGGGGATTTTGTTTGATGCGAAAGGTTATTAGGTATCTAGCTACTGCCTAAATCCTAAATCCTAAATGTCTATAGCCTAACTCTCAATACCCAAACGTATTCGAAATGTGGTATTCCGGACCTGTATCGGGAACGCGATGAATGGTAACGGGCTGGTTGAGCGTTAGGGCACATCCGGTGGTGGTGTTGGTAATCACCACGCTTACATTCTTAACTACGCTGGTAGTTAGTCCACTGAAGATTCCTGCATTTCCTAGCCAGTCCACAGTGATGGCATTGCCTGAACCATTGATGGTTCCCACATTATCCTCCACGCTCCATATGTAGCTGCATCCAGCAACGGTGGTTACCGAAAATCCATCACCGGCATTTCCTGCACAGGTGGTGGTGTTGCCCGATAGCCAGCTGGCAACTGGAAGTGGGTTAATGGTGACGGTAATGGCATAGGCCTGGCTGCTGCATCCCGTTACACTATTTTGAAGGGTAAGAATACCATTGTAGGTTCCGGCGGCAGCGGCTGCTGGAACAGTAATGGTTATGGAGCCGGCGGGTAGAGCAACGTTGGTAACGTCTACAAACCCTTGCCCTTCTGCAGTGACGTCGAAGTCGATGCTATAGAGGTCGGGGCCGTTGGCGGTAGCCGAATAGGTTTGGCTGACGGTTGTTGCACCGCTGCAAACTACTGGACTAGGGTCAAGAGTAATGGTTGGCGGTTGGTTTACGGTAACTGGATAGCTAGGTGAAGTTGGACCGTTGCCACAGCTGTTGGTTCCCATTACGGTAATGTTACCACTAACGGCACTGCTTGAGTAGTCAACCGTGATGCTGTTGGTATTGTCTCCTGCAACAATGGTAGCACCAGAGGGTAATGCCCAGCTGTAACCAGAGGCGTTGGCTATGATACCAACGCTGTAGCTCACGGTGCTGGCTCCTTGGCATACCGATGCACTACCGGTAATGGAGCCGGCAGCATCAGGAAGGGGCAGCACAGTTACCGATGCAGTTCGTGCTGTACTGGTGCCACAGGAGTTGGTTGCCGTTACGCTGATGGTTCCGCTGGTTGCCGATGAGTTAAAGTCAACGCTTACCGAGTTTCCTGTACCGTTGATGGTGGCACCGGAGCCGCTGTAGGTCCAGGTATAGGTGGTAGCCGGTACAGAGGGAACGGTATATACGTTTCCGGTGGAGTTCTGGCAAACGGTTGTTGGTGCTGCCGTAAAGTTGCCTGGTTTTTGTGGAGCCACCGGGAAGGCAATATCCACCAAGTCGGAGGCGGTGCAGCCGCCATTACTTATGGTCCACTTAAGGGTGTAGCTGTTACCCGAAATGCCGTTGAACACGCTATTGTAAAGGGTGGGCGACAGCACGCTACCTCCTGTTCCGCTTACTATACCCCATAATCCACTGTAGGGGGTGGGGTCGTTTGCGGCTAGGGTGGTTCCCGAGTAGCCACAGAGCGATTGGTCTGGGCCAGCGTTGGGGGTCGTGGGGGTGGTATAGTCGGTTACCACGGTGGGATTCACCACCCCGGCTATGGTTCCACCGTTGTATTTAAACCCAGTAAGTTGGTAGTCACCCGGCGATGGAGTGGGCAGGGTGTAGGGGAGTGTATTTACAGTAATGGTTGTCTGTGCCACACCGTTAAGGGTGTAGTCCAACGTGTAGGGTAGGGTAATGGCCGTGAAGGAGGTAAACTTTACTGGAATGCCCAAGGCACCGCACACAGGTCCGCTGGGATTAAGGGCGGCCAATGGTTTGGTGGTGGTAACGCTGGCCGTGGTAAAGCTAACCGGGGTTGTACCAATGGTTATATTATTGGTAGTGGCTACATCACCAAGTGAGGCGTTGCCGGAGGTGGTCGATGCCAACTCCTCCCACTTGCTGGTTCCTGTATTGTAGTCGGCCACCCTCATATCGGAAATGCCGTTTACTGTCATCAACGGGGTAAGATCACTCTGATTATCCCAGCCGATCTTTATTTTTGCAGCAGTAGAGTTAAGTGTTTTAACATTCCAGTATTCCTCCGTGTTTGTAGCCATTAACGGTGATGTGAATGAGTTGGCTGTTGAATTGGGAGTTACAAATTCTGCTGTCCAATACTGAGTTGCTGAAGCAGCAGAAGTAATAGTTAACGGATGGCTAAACACTGTTCCTGCTCCAATAGGAAATTGAAAGGAACTTCCTGATGGAATATATGCTCTAAACGGTCCATTTACAAATGATATTTTGCTTCCACCGTATGGAACGACACTTGCAGGAGTCGTTGTGGCTAGGTAAAGAATATTATATTGTGTAGTATTGATATTCCCATTTGTAAGTAATAGATATCTAGTTATAATAACCCCATTATTCCCAATTGTAACTCCATTACTATTATTAACTTCAAATTGCCATAGTGAATTTGCTCCTTGAAAATCACCAGTTGGACCTCCAATAGTTTGAGCTGTAGTCCCGGCAAATGACACAATTGCATTAGCTCCAGCTCCAGCTTTAAATGCACCAGTATTATACCTTTCCATGGTGCCTAAAATGGTGAGCTTACGGTTATTCACGCTGTTGTCGAGGGTGGGGCCATCGATAACTAACCGCTGGCATATTGTAAGGTCCTTATTGGGCAATACTCGGGTTCCTGTTCCGGTAAAGAAGAGGTTGGGTACGCTGCTATACTGGCTGGCCAATATGGTATAGGTACCCGATCCTCCATACTCCAGCGTGCTATTGTTGGAGCAGTTCAAAAAGGCATCGAAGTTACCTGCGGGCAAATTACCGCCCTCAAGGTAAAGGGTTCCGGTTCCATCCACAGTTCCAAGGTTGTGGCCAAATGTTCCTGCAAGGATTTTTAGTGTGCCATTAATGGTGGTTTGGTAGGCCGAGCAGTAGTTTACGTCGGTGGATACAACGTTGTTTACAATAACGTTAAATCCATTGGGACCGCCTGATGGACAGGGAGGTGCTGAGCCAATTGGTTCCCATACGGTGTTGTCGCTCCAGTTACCATCCTTAATGGATTGGTAGGTGGGCACCTCATCTGTAATAGCGGTGTTGAGTCCGGCGGTATAGTCACCAGTCAAAATATTGGTTCCTGCCACAATGGGAAAGGTAATTTCGTGGTTGGCCTCATCCACGTTATCGGTGGAGGCACCAGGAGGGGAGAGATACCAGTAGGTGTATGGGGCTGGTAGCTTGGCTGCCACGTATTCGCTTTCGGTTCCCTGTACGTCGCTGGCTAGGTAGTCGAGCTTAACGCTACCATCGAGATTCGACACTCCTGATGTTTCTATCTGCCAGTAGTATTTTAACACGTTGGTTGGGTCAACTACAGCTGGGTGATTTGTGTTTATGGGGTTCAGCCTAATGGAACCAACGGTAGAGTTGTTATTGATGGTGAAGATTGCAGGGGTATATTTTCCCGAAACACCAAGAGGATAGGTAAATTGAGTGCTGCTTGAAATCGTGGAAAAAAGTTTTTTTACCCCTTGAGCGCTGGCCACACCGTCGCTCTTAATCATATTGATAATGGTGAAGGGGCTTCCCATAATGTTACTGCCTGTTCCAAGGGTAAGCAGGTTAGAGCCAATGTCGAGAACACCAAGCGTTAATACAAGGTTGTTTTGCAGGTTAATGTCGCTGCCAATTACGGCTCCCTTGTTATTGTTCAGCTCTAACTTACCAAACTGGCCGCTACCAGAAATTTGCTGTTGAACGGTACCTAGAAGAGTTACCCCCCCAGAAGCGTTATCATCGGTATAGGTTCCGTTGTTGGTAAGGTTACCCAATAGGGTTAACTTTTTGTTCGTCAGCACCAGATTGCCGCTGGTAATATTGAGATTGCTGCTAACTGTAAAGGGGTTATTAACGGTAAGGGAGGTGAGAGGCGAAACGGTAAGGTTATAGAAGTTCGTTACCGACGTACCTGTAATAGCCTGCATACCTGAGTTATAGGTAGTAGCATTAAAGGTGGTGGTATTTGTTCCATAGTTGTATGTTCCGCTGTTGTTAAGGTCTCCCCCTAGCGTTACATTATTGTTGTTCGAGTTAAAAATACTGCGGGTATTGCTAAGTGTTAATGAACCTTCCAATACCAATGGGCTTACCATAAGACTTACCGTAGCATCACGAGCCGTTCCGGTTGTTTTTCCGGTAATGGTAAGGTTATTAAGATTAACATTCGATTCCAACTGGTAGCTTTGAACGGCGTCAACGGTTGGTCCAGTGGTTGGTGTTTGGCTAAAGAGAATGGTACCACCCGTTATGTTTGATGAAGCAGGGCGTAGGTATAGGTCACCATAGGTTGAACCACCCCCTCCTCTTACAATGGAGAGGGTGCTGGTTCCCGACATGTTAAACGAGCTACCGGGATTGAGTACCTCCAGCTTTGCTCTAGTAGTATTGGCTGCATTTCCGTTGATTACTACCTCGCTGTTTCCTGATTGTGAGTAGTTGAGAACGCCAACGGTGGAGGAAGTATTTCTACGAATTTGACCGTTAACCACCAGCAAACCGCTATTTTGAACATCAATGGTGGAGGTTCCTGCCCCAGAGTATTCAATATCGTTGTTGTAGTTGGCGGTACCACTTGTTGCCCCCACATATACCTTGCCGTTGATAATGGTTAGCTTACCATCGAGGAATAGGTCGTTGGTATTACTATTTCCATTGGCAATCAGAATATTTCTATTGCCAGAGTTGGCATAGTCCACGTATAGCCCTGCTGTTGATGGAATGGAGAAGGGGCTGGTGGTGGTAATGGTAAAGTCGCTGCTTGGATTGGTACGCATATAGCGCAGGGTTCCATTTTGCAGGGTCAACCAGTTATCGGTTGGGGTATTTAAGGTTCCTCCGATGCTAATAGTAAGGGTAGTTGCCTGGGAGGAGCCCTTGTTAACGGTTACCTTACCAAATACGGTAAGTGGGTTATTCAGTGTGTTGCTTACCGAGGCCGAGGTGCTACCAAAGAAGGTTAGCGGGATTTGAGAAAAGTCCACCTTACGTTGTGTTGATGTACCACCGGCAGTGGTTCCAACGGTATTATTAACAAGATTACCTCCAATGGCAAAGTTTTGGCTCGTTGCTCCACTATAAACGAACAGAGCCGAATTTGGGGCAACGGTAACATCTCCATCAACCACAAAGTTTTGGGTTATGTTCCCATTTCCATAGTATATTAAGGCTCCACCTTGAATATCCAAGTTCCCAAGTATGGTAATTGTTTTTGGAACTCTAACAGTTGGGGCTGTTGGATAGTTGGAACTCCATGTGGGACAGAACCATGAGTCGGCATTCTGTCCTCTTGTTACAAGGTTACCATAAATTTTGAGGTCGTTATTTGGGAAGATGATATTCGAACCGCCTAGTGGAGAAAGAATTAAATTTCCATATGAGGTAATTCCGTTGGGTAGCCAATAGGTGGAACCAGCTGTAGGATTTGTGGAGTATAGTTCGGTGGTACCAAGGTTTGTGTTGAAATCGGTAAAGTCACCGGATGGGAATGAAAAGGTGCTTCCAGAACTGTAGGAGGTGGTTAATCTGAAATTTCCATTGCCGTTTGGGTGACTTAAAACCATTCCAAAGCTACTGGCTGGATTGTAACCAATATCGAGTGCCGAACCAACCTCAATTTGTAAGCTGGCGCAACTGTGAGGATCTGTGTTTGCTGTATAGTTGCTAGTGCCAAATGTGACAGAGTCTTTATCTGCAATAACAACAATGTCATTTACGCCGGGAACCGCTCCTCCTGTATTTGCTGTTCCCGTGTTGCTTGTAAACGACCAAGTATTGGGGTTATTCCAAGCACCTGTACCGGCAGCCGTGCCATTAATCCTACTGTAGAAGATTCTGGGTGTACCGAATGGGGTGGTGGGATTGTTGTCACCTGCGGTGTAATCGCCGTCGATAAAGTTTACATTTTCAAGAAATGTGCCTGTTCCCGGTTCTCCAATAATATTGTTGGTTTCGTCAACATCATTTGCAGTACCATTACTCCAGGAATAGGTGGAGCCATCGTAACGAGCAGCTACATAGCCGGCTTCAGTAATACCTCCACCTGTTACCACATCACTTTGGTTATAGGTATAACCTTGAGTAATGGTAGCTGAGCCAAGTGTAAATCCGCTGGATTTAACGTGCCAGTAGTAGGTTAGGCTGCGTCCATTGGCAGTGGTTGCTGGATGTTCGTAGCCAACAGGTATAACTGTTATGGAGCCAATGGCGGTAGGGCTACCATTGATAGCTAACGTTGCTGGAGTGTAGGCTGGTGATGCGTGGCTGGTTGAGCTAGCTCCCACTGGAAAGGTTAGTGACGTGGCGGATGGATAAACTCTAGTTAATCCGCCGTCACCTAGGTTTCCCCCTGTTTGAATATAGCGGGTGGCACTTGCATTAACCACCGATGCAGCAGATCCCAACTTGAGGTTATAGGTTCCAATGTTGAATAGCTTATCCTGCGAAAAGGTTAGATTTCCGTTAACGGTTATATTGGCCGATAGCGAAATTGGGGCAGCCGCCGCGTTGGTATTGTTGAGTTCTAGATTCTGGAATACGCCATTTCCATCGCCATCTATCACCTGTGGGTCGGTATCGCTCAAACGGATTTTACCAGTTCCTGAGTGAACACCGCTATTGTATAGGTATGAGATTGTTGATGTAGCCGAGGGACCAAAATCGATGATTTTTCCGCCGTCGTTCAAGTTTCCCTTTACAATCATAAGCGAATCGACAACCGTAAGGGTAGACTGCGTTCCTGCCATGGTTAGCGTGGTTCCTGCAGGTTTGTCAACCTTGAACTTCTTAAGAGCGTAGGCTGTGGCCGTATTGATAGAGAATGTTTGGCTACCGCTTCCGTTAAAAATGGTCCAGTTGTTTCCAGGGGTATAGGTTGTGCCCAATGCCGCTGTGTAGTTACCTCCAACCGAAACATCCAAGTCGTTGGCGATTAAGTCACCTGATGTAATATTTAGGTTACCCTGAACCGTCAACGGGTAGGTGCTAAGGCCCACTGTGGCTGTTCCGCTTGCCCTGTTGATGGTTAGGTTGCCAAGTGGTGCTGTGGATGTAATTAGCTGAGTGGTGGCATCAGGAGCACCACTTCCTGTGGTGGGAATGAGCTGTAGCGTTCCACCGGTTACGCTAATATTTCCCGATGACGAGAATACGTCGAATACTCTCTCGCTTCCTCCGCCGGTTCCGCAACCATCATAAATTTGAATTGTTCCACCCGACATGGAGAAGATGTTGGCTGGAGCGTTAAGGTTAAAGGTGCCAACGGTTCCATCGGTTCCATTGACTGCTCTCACGGTGGAGATTGGCGCATTAACCAAGTCGGCAACGGAAGTATAGGCAGAGGGTATTCGTTGGAATAGTCCTCTCAGAATAAAGGTTCCACCCGATTGTATGTAAGACGCTAAACCGAGGGATCCTCCTGCCGCTCTAAACTGCTTGGTATCAACCGTTCCTCCGTTAATCTCCAGCTGGCCAGAGGCGTAGTCCCAGGTAATAAACCCACCCGACTCGCGAGTGGAGAAGTAGCCGTCGTTTACCTGCAATTTCCCGTTGATGGAGAAGGAGCTACAACCACCCTTACTGATACCCATGGCTGCATTGCTTGGACCAGCAACGCCATAGGCAACATTTACCTCACGGTAGTCGTCGGCGGTGGAAAGCACCACCACGTTGAGGTTATCAAGCACCATGGCACCATTGGCCGGAACAAAGTAGTCGGAGCTGACGCCGGTGCAGGTTCCTTCAGAGAGCGATGGGATTATGGTAAACCCTGTAAGAATGAGCGTTCCATTTCTAATCCAGAGCGCCTTTTTTATATTGGGATTTGCATCGGTAGCAGGGGCTAGGTTGTCGTAACCAGCATTGTCGGCACCAAAAAGCCTAAAGTTTGCATAGGCTGATGGATTAATGGTGAGTTGGTAGGTTTGATCACTCCCCTTGTCAAGCACCAGATTGTAGAAATCGGTGGTTCCGTTACAGGTAACGGTATTGTTTGTGGTCCCCTGAAAGTAGACCGTTGCTGCACCATTGGTTGGAAATGCCGTGTAGGTAGGGTATGCTTGATTGGTGAATCGCACCGTTCCATTGTTGGTGAAATCGCCATAGATCACCACCCGGTGAGTCTCCGAATCGTAGTAGTTGATAAATGGAGCGGTACCACCATTAGCAACAGCAGTGGGATTGGTAGTTGTGGTAGTATTTCCGGTTCCAACAGTAATGGAGCCCGTAGCATCAACCGTTACATCACCAAAAATGGTAAGAGGAAGGCGTGTGGCGGTGTTGTCGTTCAATTGAAAAGTTCCCTGCTTAACGTAGAGGTCTCCATTGAGTGTAAGACCATTCGTTTGTGTAGCAGTGATTCCTGGAGCATTAATGGTGAGGTTGTTGTAGGTGGTTTGAGCCGAAGGAAGAATAAAGTTGGCGGTATTGTTATATTCCACAGTTCCTCCACCGGCATTAACCAAGGTGTTATTTGCAGCAGGAGTCACCGTAGGAAAATTAACCGAAGCAAGTTGGAGAGTCCCCTGTCCACTTAATTTTAGTAGAGAGTTGGTAAATGCATGGGTCGCCATATTAATAAATCCACCAGCATCAATGGTAATGTCAAGGTTATTTGTGGTGACGTCGGAGGTGAGTGAAACGGTCCTACCTGTTAGTATCTCTACCTTGTCGTTGTATCCTGGAATCGCCGTGCCAATCTGCAGTGTTCCGCTGGGGTCCGATGTCCAGGTAGTTGGGTTATCCCAGTTCCCCGTTTGGTATGAGTAGAATGTTCGGTAACCCATGGTCCACCAACCAGCAAAAGGGTTGGTACCTGTAATGGTAAAGGAGTTTCCTCCATAGGAGGCAGTACCTGCAGTTGGCGGGTTTTGCCATGTTGCTCCAGCGTCGGGCGAGTAGGAGATGCTTGGTAAGGCACCATTCAACTCGGCGGGGTCGTACTGAAAAGTAGCAGTTGCCGAAGTAAGGGCAGTGCTGGAGGTAACATCCCAATATTTTTTGATGTAGCTGGGGTTTATGGCTGTGGGAACGGCTCTAACCGATAGCGTTCCTATGGTTGGAGCAACAGCCGACAGGGTCATAGGTGAGTAGTAGCCGTTGGAACCTATTGGGTAGAGTTGCTGCGAGCTGGCAGCATTTTTTATGAGGTAGCCCAATCCATTGGTTGCAATCATATTGGAAGAGGAGAAGGTTCCCTGTATAGCTGTTGCGGAGTTGTTCGATATGGTGAGACTGTTATCTGCCAGTTCAATAATTCCTCCATTAAGGTTGAGCACTCCTCCAATTATAACGTTAGCGGAAAGTGTTTTTGTTGAGTTCCCAGAGATGTTGATGTTGTTGTATGCAATGGGGGTTGCTGGTCTGAGAACGGGAATATTTTGAGGACTTGTTCCGTTGAAGTCAATAGTACTTCCGGTAACGGTGAAAGCATTGGTTCCAGGATCAAAAGTCCCCTTTACGCCAATGGTTCCAAAGTTGGCCAAGGTGCGAGAACCGGTACTACTGCTGGAAAGGTTGTAGTAGTTGTATGCACCAATGTTTTGGGTCACCGTTCCGGAGTAGTTAACCGTGTTGGGGTTTGAGACCAAATCGAGGGTTCCTGAAAGGGTAAATGGAGTAGCTCCCGTGACAAATAGGGTGGAATTATTTGAGGCATCGCCATTGGTGAAGTTTCCTGACCCAGAAATGACGGAACAGGTTAAGCCAGCAGTGTTTAGGTTTGTAAGGGTAATACCCGTTATCCTTATATTAGTAATAGTTGGTGACTGGCTACCGGATATGGTTTGGTCGTTGGTATCGAAGGTGTATATTCCTGTGCCGCTGGTAAATCCGGCTCCATCGTAACTTATCCCATTTTGGAAGGTAATGGAAGGGTTACCCGTTGCTAACCATTGACTATTGGCACCAATGGCTACATTCCCTACAAATAGGTCGGTTCCGGTTGCACTATTATCGCCAATAATACCATATGCACTAACACTGGTTGTGCCATTTACGGTGAAATCTCGGGTGGAGAGTTGTAGGGTAACATTTGTTGTCCCCACACCATTGACATTAAGATCTCCATTTACTATAACTGGTGAACCAGTTAACGTTTTTGCGACAGATGCAACCGAGGTACTATTAATGTTGCTAACATTTAGGTTGTTAAAGGTAAATGCAGGAATGCTTTGGTTGGCATCGCCATTGAAGTCAACCGTGCTACCAGTTAGCACATATCCGCCTGATGTAAAGGTCGCTGATGCGGTAAACGTTGCAGCTACACCAATGATTCCAGTATTGGCAAGTGTTACAGTGCTAGTGGCTCTGGCTCCTGAAATGGTTAGGCTATTGTAATTAAAGGCAGGAATGGTTTGGTCTCCAGTGCCATTAAAGTTTATGGTGTTACCCGTATTTATGTATCCTCCAGTAGTGGAAAAGGTGGCGATAGGTGAAAAGGTATTTGCCACATTAATGGTACCATTTAAGGTCACCGTGTTCCCATCTTTGAAATTGGTAATTAAGAGGTTGTAGTATGATGTTGCGGTTATAGTTTGATTGCCGGAGCCATTGTAGTTAACGGTGGAGGTATTGGCATTAAACGTTGTTGGTGTAAAGTTGCCACCAACATTTATTGTTCCAGAGTCACCATTTAATGTTCCTGTAGTTAGGCTACCGCCTACATTGATGGTACCCGCTCCCGAAAAGGTGATGGAGTTTCTGTTAGAGTTGGTGCCTAATGTGATGTCTCCCGAAACATTCAATATTCCAGTAGAAATAAGTATAACATTGTCTCTAGAATTATTTCCCGAGTTATTTCCAGTTAGGTTAGCACACGAAACTATGCCTCCGTTGATATCCAGTGTATTATTTGTTGTTCCCGATGTGGGTGCATTAAAGGTAATGGTGTTGGTAACATTAAGGGTATTACTACCAATGGAAAGACCTGTATTGTTAGAGGTCGCATTAATTAGAAGGCCATCAATGTTGTTGGCCGGGGAAACATCGAGGGTTACATTGGTGTTGTTCTGAATAGTAACAGTCATCGCTCCAGGATTTTGTCCAGGATAATCGGTGGCTGCTGCCCACGCAGATCCATTGTAGGTTTGCCAATTGGCCACCGTGGTCCAGTTCCACGTTCCTGTCGCACTGGTTCGGTAGTCACCAGCAGTTTGTCCAAAGCTTGTTGCTGTAATTAATACAAATGCCGTAAGAAGTAGAAGAATCTTAGAGGTAATGTGGCTAAACGAAGGAAAATGTTGGAAAGTAGAATAGGTGCTCTTTTCCACTATCTCTAGTTTTACATGTTTAGGGTTCTGGGCTACTGTAGTCATATCGTTCATGTGACAGGAATTTCAAAAAAAACATTAACACGGAGTATTCGGCTTCAACCAAATACTTGCCTAAATAATGGGCAGGAACACTTTGATTTGGCTCGCTATACTTACCGTGTTGCTTTGCAATGTTGCTTGTTATAAGTGTGTTATTGTTTATTATGCTAACTATAGGCACAACTCCCACAGCCTAAAGATAAGTCAAAAAACACTTTCGCTGCGGAGTTTTTGTTCAGTTGTTTTCCTAAGTTATTTTCACTACAAACCTTACTGCAAATAACGAGATAATGAATTGTTATGTTTCCGAAGTTGCTTGTTTGCACTAGGTTTTTTGACTGTGTTAAAACTTTCTGGGATGTAATGGCTAAAACTGTTGGCGAGTGACAGGACAGCAATGGGGCAAATTGATAATTTTAATATTCACGGGTGCAATGTTTATGGCCTCGGGCTTCGGCCATGGGTGGAGATTTCCGCTAGCGGGTGCGGTGTAAACTCAAAAATTGTTCAATAAACCAGAACAACTGGATACCATATGCGCAGGAAAAGGTTTGAATAACCCTAAACTTAATATTTTAAGCATATAGTTCTTTATAAGACTTTTATTAGCCTTTTGCTATTCTGTTTATTTATAGTTAAATAGAGGTAATTAAGGTAATATGAATCCCAAAGTTAGCCTGAATTATTTCGCTAGCCTCTGGTAACTTCACATGGATGAATTGGCAACTTTATGCAATATGTCCCCTTTAGCCCTTGAAGTTATCAGAGGTGAGGCAGATTGCTTATCCCTAACCGGTAGTGTTTATGTGCCCTGTTCCAGCAACTACATCATATTGCTGTATAATATTCACTTTTGATGCTAATATCCAAAACTGTCGCTGATGTGATATGTCGGCCCGGATTCCGGAACTCGGTGAATGGTGACGCTCTGTTCCAGAATTGTAGAGCAGCCTCCTGCATTGGTAATGGTAACGGTTACTTTTTTAATCACGCTGGTAACTAGTCCAGTAAATATGGCCGAGTTGCTGTTCCAGTTCACCGTAATGGAGTTACCTGCGCCAACTATGGTTCCAACATTATCCTCAATGGCCCAAGCGTAGGTGCATCCAGCTACGTTGGTAACGGAAAATCCATCACCAGTATTTCCAGCACAGGTAGTGGTATTGCCCGAAAGCCACGATGCCGTGGGCTTAGGGTTAACGGTTACGTTTGCTAAGTCGGTAAGCTCCACACCGCAGCTGTACTCGTTGGTGGCCCAAACATTGTATACGCTACTTGTTGCTGGAGTCACAGGAAGCGTTACATCACCTCCAGGACCACTGCTCACGGGACTTCCAACCGGAGTATCGTCGCTATTCAATCGTAGCTGGTAGGTTATACCCGCTGGAGCTCCTGTTACCACAATATTGGCCACGTCGCCTTCACAAACGGAAGGGTCAGAAACCACATTCGATGATGGAGGAAGTGGGTTAACGGTTACTGGAAGGGTGTTTGATACCGAGGTCGATCCTGTCTCGGTAACCTTTACCGAACCAGCACCAGCAATGGTCCAATCAACTGATATGGAGTTGGTGTTTTGTCCCGACACGATGGTTCCGCCTACGACTGTCCACACGTAGGTATGAGTTCCAACAAGCGGAGTTGAATAGGTCTCGTAGCCAGCACCAGCGCAAACCACGTCGTTACCCGATACAACCGGATTGGGTATATCGGTAATGGTAACGTTGTATGCCGGAGTAGTTTTGCTACATCCGCCTACGGTGGCTGTTTCCGAAAGGGTAACAGTACCTGCTGGCCCAGCACCCCATAATACCTGAATTTGGTAAGTTCCCTGTCCATTCTGTATTGTCCCACCCGAAACGCTCCAGAGGTAGGTAACTCCGCTCACGTTGGGTGTACTGTAGGTAACCGTAGAATTGGCAGGAGTGGTGGATAACCCTGATATCGCAGGAGTTGGTGATGTATTTAGGGTAATGGTAGCTGTTGTGGTAAAGTCACTTATGCCAGTGCTACCCGTGGCGTCTTTCACGTAAGAAATGGAAAATGCGTAGGTGCCGGGCCCCCCTGAAGCAAGCGCAGGGATAGCATTGGAAACAACCAGAGAGTAGGGAGAGGTAGCAATATTGCTAATGGTGGTTTCGTTGGCGCCGTTAATTTTATACTTAATGGTCCATGGCCCAGTTCCCGTAAGCGAAATGTCTATAGCCGTGGATGAACCGTCGTTACATATGCTTGCATCGCCGCTGGTGATGGTTGCCGTTGGCAAGCTTTCTACGCCAATGGTAAAGTAGTGGTCACCGGGGATGTTAACCGAAGGGGAAGTTTTTATGGTTCCGCTCGATACCCCTCCATCAGTAACAATGTCTCCACGGTTTACCCAGGAGGAGTTCCACTCTACTATTCTCAACTTTTCTCTGGTGGCAGCATCAACAGGAATAATACCGCTGTTGCTATCCCATCGAACGGTTACATTGGCGTTTGCCGATGTGGGGCCATTTACCCTCCAATACTCAATGTTGCTCACCACGTCAACAGGTGGCGTTTTGATTGTTGGATCGTAGCCATCAATCAGCGGGTTATGGTTGAAGTATTGTGCAATGTAGTTGCCCGAAATTGATACCTCTGAGATAGTCAACTTTCCAAACCTTGCGCCATTTACATCGCCCACAGGGAAGGAAAAGGAGCCTCCTGAAAGCATTTTCTTTTGCAGTGGTCCGTTGACAAAGGAGCCAGAACCTCCTCCATACACTGCGTTGGAGCTGGTGTTGGATATGGATAACAGGTTGGTATTGCTGGTTGTAATGTTGCCACTTGTTAGGTAAAGCAGGTTCGATACGTTGGCTTTCCCACTTCCTGTAATGGTTACACCTGCAGAATTATTAATTGTTAGGTTGTAGAACTGCTCGGTTGCTGCTCCGCTGCTAATGTTCATATTCTGATTGGCTGTACCATTAAAGTAAACCATGCCTCTGCCAGGAATAAAACCTCCAATTGCCGAGGTGTTGTTGTCGATCCAGTTACCTAGAATGGTCACAGTCCTGTTAAATTGTTCATTGCTAAGCACGGTGGAAGCATCCTTAATGGTAAGATCCTTCAAAACCTTTAGATCCTCGGCAGAGATTAACTTTTTCCCTGTTCCAGAGAAGATAACGTTTTGATAGGGTTTGTAATTGTTACCCGGTTTCAGAGGTAGGCTGGCGTCGTTGCTGCCCATGAATTCAATGGTGCTTCCAGAGGTTGCCATAAACACGTCGTAGTTACCACCGGGGAATACAAAGAATCCATCGGAAGTGGAGGTAATGTTCAGCTTTCCACCGCCGGTAACGTGACCAATATTGTGGAATACAGTTTGTCCAACATCGAGGGTACCGTCGAGTTCAACGGAGTAGGCATCGGCACCATCAGCATCAATGGCAATGGTGTGGGCTGCAGCAATTACAACTGGATTTCCAACTGGATGACAGCCGCAGGATGGTCCGCTGCTGCTCACGGTAGACCAAACGGTATCGTCGTACCAACTTCCCGATTTTGTGCTATAGAGAATGGGAAGATTGGGTGTAAAGTTGGTTGTTGTGCCAGCCGTGTATTCTCCGTCGATAAAGTCTTTGGCAGCTAGGTGAATTTTATGCGTTGTGTAGTTCACCGATGATTCATCAATACCACCCAGAGGGTCCCATACGCCTCCAAGAAAACGCCCTGTGACGTAGGTGGTTTCGTCGCCGGTAACATCGCTACCTAGGTAGCTGTAGGTGTGGTCCACCGTGTAGGTAGCTGCACCAAATCCGCTTGAAATCACGTTCCAGTAATAGTCCAGCTCATCGCCCACGGGATTAGCCAATGCGGGGTGAGCATAGTTTACCGGTTTAACTACGATGTATGCATTGCTGTTACTGTTTGTTCCAAAGTTGTAGGTTACAGGGGTATATTTGCCCGCTACCCCAATGGGATAGGTAAAGGTGCTAGCTCCCGATGGGAAGATCTTTTTGACCCCCTCGTCGGAAATCACGCCATTTAGAATAATCATTTTTGTAACATCGGGAGTTCCACCAATGGTAGCATTTGCACCTAAGGTGAGCAGATAATCGTCGATGTAGAGGCTGCCATAGGTAAACGTTAGCGCACCGTTAACAACGCTATTGTCCACCATATTTATACCGGTGGTATTGTTTAGCGTAACATTGCCAAATACACCTGTTCCGCTTCCGCTTATAACCTGTGGTTGACTTCCCTCGAAGTATAATCCACCACCTGCAATGGAGCTGGTGTGGGTCGCATTATTATCCACATTCCCAACAAGCGTAATACTGTTTCCACCGTCATCGAGGATACCTTTGTTCAATGCAAGATTGCTGTTAACCTTAATATTGCTGTTTGGGTTGAGCAATACTGTACCTGTAGAGTTGATGGTAAGGCAGGCAAAGTTGGTAAGGTTTGCTCCTGAGCCGGTGATGTTTTTTGTTCCAGCACCATTAAAGGTGGTGACCTGTGATGAGCTGCCTGGCTGATAACCACCTGTATTTAGCCCTGTGGTTGCATTGGCATTTTCGTTGGTTAGATTACCTCCAATGGTAACATTTAACCCGTTTGCCTTAAATACCGAATTACCATTGATGGTGAGGTTATTCTTCAGCGTAAGAGGATAAATGCGAAGGTCAACGGTTTTATTGTTGGTAGTAGCATCCACTTCTAAATTATAGAGTGGTACAGATGTCACAGCATTGAAGTTGGTGTTGGCCGGTGTTACAGTTGAGCCAAATAGTATGGTTCCTCCAGTTACCGTGCTGGAATCGGGAGCAAGGTAAAGGTCGTTGTAGGATGAGCTGTTAAAGCTGCCAGTAATATTTAGGGTTCCACCACTCATGTTAAACTTGCTGCCAGTGTTGAGAATTTCAAGCATGGCGCGAGAATTATTGGCATTTTGACCGGCAATGGTAACCACGCTGGCATCGTTGCTTTGGGTATAGTTGAGCGAGCCGGTGTTGATGGTGGTTACTCTTCGGATTTGGCCATTAACATAGAGACTTCCTCCGCTAACAATAATCTCTGGATATCCAGCCGAAGAGTATTCAATATCGTTGTTGAAGGCCGTGCCGGGGCTACCAATGTTGATGCCTCCGGCAATAACTTCAAGCCTTCCGTCGAGCTGCAGGTCGGTGGCGTCGGTAGCCAAGGGGCCACCAATGTTTATGGTTCCACCGTTGGCAGAGAGCGAGCCTGAAACAGGAATGTTGAAGCTGCCGGAATTGGTAAGGTTTAGGGTTATGGGGCTTGTGAGTCTGAATGTTCCGTTGGTCAAGGTAAGTGCCGTAGCTAGGTTGGTGTTGAGCGATAGTGCAGCCGACTTAACTTCCAGCAGTGTATTGCGTGAGTTGCCCTTGTCCACTACAATGGTGTTGAAATTGGTTGTGGAGCCAGAACCGTTTATCTCCTTGTTCGTATTGCCGGTAAAGGTTACATTACAAACTTGACTAGCACCCGTATTCATATCGAAGGTGCCGTTGTTGGTGAGGTTTCCGTAAAGCGTTAAGCTGTTGGTCGCATTTCCGGTGGTATTTACGTCGAAGGTGGCTGATGCCTCTACTGAGATATCACCATTAACTACCATGCTTTGGGCTGTATTGTTGCCGTTGGTATAGCGTAGCGTGCCGCTTTGAACAACGAGGTTCGAATCAATAGTTACTACTCGTGAGGTGGCAGCGTTGTTCAGCTGTGAAACGCCATTACCCGTAACCGTAAAATTGTCGTAGATGGCTAAATTGGTATTGGGCAAGGTGATGCTCTTTCCGCTTTCTGGAGAGGTAACAAGATTGTTGTAGCCAATAATATTAATGGTTGATGCACCGGAGGTGTAGGTGGTAGGTAACGTAAAGGTTGCCGCACCCAACGTTGGGGTGCTATTGTATTCAACTGTTCCGCCTCCTTTCGACAAAAAGTTGCCAAAATCACCACCCGGGAAGGTTGCAGTAGCAGTGGATGATGAGATTTTTAGCGTTCCAGTGCCAAGAATCTTGGTGTCGGGAATGGCACCAAAGTTATGGCCGGTGGTAGTCTGTAGGTCGAGAATAGAGCCAGTATTAATTTGAAGCCCTCCAACGGTGATGTTGTTGTAGCCAATGGGTACAGTAACCGTATGATTATTTGCAGTATCGCCAATAACTACTGGATTATCTGCTCCGGGAATGGCTCCGTCAACAGCACCACCTACCGATACGGAACTCCACGTGTTGGGATCGTTCCAGTCGCCTGATTGGCGGCTATAAAATACCTTAACGGCTTGAAATGCAGAAATTTCTCCGGCGGTATAGTCGCCGTCAATGAAGTCGATATTGTTAAATAGGATTGTGTTGGAAGCATCCACCACCTTGGATATGTCGTTGATTGGTACCCAGCTGTAAGGGCGGTAGGCCGAAGGGATGTAGTTTGCCTCTGTTCCGTGTCCAACGAGGTCGGCGTCAACATACTTGTAGCTATGGCTTACCGAGCCAGCCTGCACACCAGTAAATCCATCGCTGGTAACTTTCCAGTAGTAGTCAAGCGCGTTGGTTGATGTGGCAAAAGGTTGAATTTGCGCCACCGGTCTAACGGTTACAGAACCCCAGGTGGTTGGGGCTATGGTGAACTGAAGCGTTGCAGGGGTATAATCGCTCGCCGTTCCAATGGGGAACAGGAAGCTTGTTGTTGTGCTGTATGCTTTTGTAACTCCACCATCACTTTGGTTACCTGCCACCCTAATCATCTTTGTGCCTGTGAAGTTCGCGGTTGTACCAGTGAGTGCGTCGTATACGTTACAAGCAGTACCAAGGCTGAGGTTGAACGTTCCAATATTGAGAATGCCTGTTGCTAAGCGCAAATTGCCCGCGATGGACTGGTTCGCTGTGAGTGATGCTCCTGAAGCGTTATTAAGATTAAGATTTCCAAATAGACCATTTCCAGATCCTCCAATGGTTTGGAGCGAGCCGCCATTGAGAAGAATGGCACCACCTGCTTGGCTGGTATGGGTTCCCGAGTTGGTAATGTTGCCTGCAACGCTAATGGTGTGTCCTACGTCGTTGAGGAAACAATCGGGTTCAATGTCAAGGTTACCCCTTACCGTGAGATTATTGGAGAAGATGTCGGTATTGGAGGTTCCAGCAATAGTAAGATTGTAGAGTCCAGTGTTATTGTTTACAATGCCAGCATTGGTAAAGCGCTGTCCTCCGCTACCATTAAATGTGGTAGTATTGTTGGCGGTCTCATACTCTGCTGTTGTGTTAATAGTAAAGTTATGGCCTATGGTTACATCGCTGCCGTTGGCATTAAAAACGGCAGAGTTTTGAACATTCAGGTCATTGTAAACTATTAACGGTTGAGCCGAAATAACAGGAATATATGGGGTCGTATTTCCAGCATAGTTTTGGATCTGGCCTTTGTAGGTGTTCGAGGTGCTGGTGAAATTAATATTCCATAGAGGAACGGTTGTGTTAATGTAAGCATTTCGGTTGGTGGGAACGGTAATGTTGATAGTACCTCCGGTAACCGAAACGTTGTTGGGGTTTGAACCTAACAACATGCTAAAGCTGGTACCAGGTCCTCCGTTAACGGTGGTGGGCGAACTGATGTTGATGGTTCCACCGCTCATCCTGAATACATTGTCGGGATAGGGTAGGGTGAAAGAGGCATAGATGCTCAGGCCTATTAGGTTAAGGCTATTTCCGGTGATGTTTATTGTTCCTCCCGATTGGGTAAATGCCCCTCTATGAATACCAGAGATGTAGGATGTACGAATGCAGGAGGTAGTAATTGTTCCAGACTCAACCATGAGAGCACTTTGGTCACGCATCACAATACCTTGCCCTCCGTTGGCGTTAAAGGTGGCACCGTTGGAAACTCTCAACTTTCCATAAATTACGATTGAGGAGTTGGATGCAATTGAGGAAAAGGTAACGGTTGCACCATCGAGCCATAGCTGTGCATCGAGGTCAACATTGTAAACGGCATTGTCGGCCAAGCTTGGCAGCACAATGTTGGGACCAAGGCGAACTGTTCCTGCAAGCAAACCAAGGGCATTGGCATTTTCTATGGATGGAGGAGCGTTAGTAGGGGGGCTCGATTGAAAGTCGTTTTCCCCAAATAGTTTGAACTTAGTGTTATCGCTGGCATCGATGTTCAGGACATATGTTTGGTCAAATCCCTTGTCAATTTCGATTCGGCAAAAATCGCTCTGCCCATTACACTGTAAGGTTTGGTCAGCAGTTGCGTTATTAAACACTACGTCGGACCGACCGTTATTGGGTGTGCTGGTGTAGCTGGGGGTAACTTGATTGGTAAAGCGCACCACACCATCGTTGGTAAAGTCTCCGTTTACTATAATTCTATGGTTGGCATTGCCAGTTCCAATGCCGATACTACCATTGGGGGAAACATACACATTTCCTAAAATGGAAACAGTTCTGCTTGTATTGGAGTTGTTATTTATCTGATACTTTCCCTCGGTTACGGTTAAGTTGCCGTTAATGGTCATGTCGCCAGTAAGTGTTGCAACTAGTGCATTTGAGGAAAGATTAATGATAAGATTGTTGTAAACAAGTTGTGAAAAAGTGAAGCTCGAGGTATTGTAGTATTCTACGGTTCCGCCGCCAGCTGATACAAAGTTACTCCAATCACCTGTTGGGAATGTGGTATTCTGAAGCCTAACAAGTCCCTGCCCCCTGATGGCAGTGAAAATTTGATTGGTAAAAGTGCCAAGATTCAGCGTTCCTCCTTCATTAATCTGAACCGATAGTACTTCATAGCCATTGGCGGTGGTTGTTACGGTACGTCCATTGAGAATTACCACACGGTCGTTAATTCCAGGAACCGCTGGGTTAACCGATAGTGTTCCAGATGGGTCTGTAGTCCAGGTTGTTGCTGTGTTCCATGGCCCCGACTGGTAGCTGTAGTATGTGGTGTAAACAGGTTCCTCCCTAGCCGTCCATTGGCCTGTGAGAGAGGTTGCTCCTGAAACAGTCATGGGGTTAACCCCGGCACCACTTGCAACTACTGGAATTGACCATGTTGATGTGGCGCTGCTGTAATAGTAAGGTATGTATTTTGTTTGATCTCCACCAAGTCCGGTTTCGGTAGCACTATCGTAGGTTAAAGTTAGATTGGCATTTATCGATGATAGACCTGAGGTGAAAACATCCCAGTATTTCTTTAAGTCGGTGCTATTGGCCGAAGGTGGGCCGGGGGCAACAGCTGGTACCGCTCTTACGCTTATACTGCCCGTTCCACTTACTGTTGCAGTGAGCGACGTAACTTCGTAGGGCGTGTACACACTTCCTGTTCCAACCGGGTAAACCATAACAAAGTTGGCTTCGGAAGTTCCCTGTTTTACTAAACTTCCGGTTCCATCGCAAACAACCATGTGCCCGTTATCAAACGAACCGGAGATAGTTGCTCCAGACGTTAGGGTTAAGCTGTAGGCACCCGAGCCGAGGCTCAGGTTTCCGTTGGCTAAGTTCAGGTTCCCATTCACAGAGGCGTTCCCCTGTAGCGACTTTGTTCCACCACCGTTTACGGTAAGGTTTCCATAGCTTAGAGCCGCTACATTTTGGGCTCCAGCATAGCCGTAAACCACCGTTGAGTTTGGGTCGATTTGTTCCGTTCCACCCCAAACAGTATTGGAGGCAACATTGTGGTTGTAGGTAGCACCGTTATCCAGTTGAAAGGCAGTGCTGGCCGAGAGTGTAATGGCGGCATTGGCCGTAAGCGAAGCTCCACCTTCCACCTGTAACTTGGTGTTGCTGCCCGATATACTCCAAGCAGAAGCAGCAGTCATGGAGTGAGTGGCCTGAATAACAAATGTTTGGTTGTTAGCAGTGAAGCTTGTAGGACTGCTTCCTCCTCCAGTTCTTACCGTATTCCAACTGGATAGCTGGGTAGGGTTGGATGATTGGGAGTAGTAAACAGTTGCTGGCTGCATTATGTTTAGGCTATAGTCTTCTACCTCACCGTCAAATCCCGTTTCGCAAGATGTAGATGAAGCATTATACTTTGCAGATACCCGCATTCTTGTATTACCAGATATAGCCCCAGCTGGAATTGTAATGCTTAGGGGGCTTAAACTTGTCTGCCCGTTTGCAGAATTTAAAGTAGTGCCTAGGTTGTAGGTCTCACCAGCATCGGTAAAATCACCATTTTGGTTCCAATCTATCCACGCTGTGGCATAAATCCGATAATTGCCATCGGTATTGAGGTTTACCGTAAGGTTATATGAATTACCAACTATTACATCTGTTGATAATGCAGTGTAATCGCTATAACCCGAGGGTTTTGCGCTAGCATTGCTAATTGTATTGAAGTTTACAAGCGTGATGCTTGTTTGATAGGTTGTATTACCGCTGGAGGAACAGTAGGTAACAATTGAATTTCCTGCTACGGCAACACTTTGAGTGGCAGATCCACCACCACTATTGGTTATGTCTCCACTATAAGTTGTATTTGATGAAGTGGGTGAAAAGTGTGCATAGATGGTTGTGGATGAGATACTTCCTCCTGTGTATGGTATGCTTATTGAAGAAGAATAACCGGAAGCGGCATTCAAAGATACTTCAAAGTTGGTAGGTGCTATAACTGTTATATTACCGGAAGCGGGAGAGAGACTGTTTCCCGACAATGCATAGGTCATATTGGACGATGTTCCTCCATTAGTAACAAAGCCAAAATCAAGATTCGTTGGAGTAACGGACAAACCTGGGGGAATACCTCGTATTTCCACATTATCAATCTCTGCTCTACGATTGGTATTAATCGTTCCGCTACCGATAGAAGTATTTGTTGTTTGAATAATTCTAATATCAACATCACCTTGATTTGAAGCAGTGGGTAAAAGCAAATTGGTGACAACGGACGTCCAAGTTGTAGTAAGGCTAATGGCACTGCCCACATCCGTCCACGTTCCATTATTTACCCTATACTGTGCTTTAAAATCCCGAGGAGAGGCATTATTATTACCTCTCATTTCGGCAGTAAAAGTAATGCTGGAGTAACCTGTGGTTGAAATGTCGTTGAAAACAAAGCACTTAACATTCGCTCCATTGGTCCAGTCTGTTGAACTTGCACATCTAGTTCCATTCCCCGCTTGTGCGAAATTAATGGTCGCATCAGCATTGACGAGTGAAATGGTTTTTGTTGAATTTGCAGCAATCCCTCCATCACAAACCGCGTCGTCAGGATTGTTTGGAAAGTTCCACGATGCTAGAGTCGTTTGGCCCCATGCATTTCCTGAAATGCAGAGAACTGCAATGGCCCCCATTACTATTCGTTTGATAATGAAACCAGAACCCCTCTTCCATCCAAACTTTCGGGTAGTTGAAGTAAGGTTTGCTTTTGAGGCAAAGACATTTGCACAACAGGTGCTTGTGCCAAAATCTTCCTTATCAATAGTCGACTTTAGCATATTATAGTTGATTATTTGTTTTGAGTTGGTATTCATTTGCTCCTTTTTCCCAGTGTCCTACGCCCAAATTCGGGCTACTCCTTCTTCCTAAATTTACATAGTGCTGAAGAGGGTGATGATTTTTTAACATCATCCAGCATATGTTAAACATCTAAAAATCAAGTACAAAAAATCCTAGATGTCATTCTTTAATTTACGATGCCGTTTGTTAAATCTTGTGCAAACTATTTATTGGTTACAAAATTAAGACCTTTTTATCAATATCTGAACCATTTATTGCAACATATTGAACTCGAATAGCTAATAAGGTTATTGTTGGGGATATTATATAGTTAATGCCCATAATTGGACAAATTGTATGCACACATTGATCCTTGGATGGGTAATATTACCTTGTTGTTCTTATTTAATGTTTGGGGTTGCAAAAAATACTAGTAGCAAAATAGCCGTAATTTTCTCCCTCACAAATTTCACGTAATTATGTGGTAATTTTTCCTGTAACAGGTATTGCTGTGTGGCTTTACGTACAAATATGTATATTGCTGAATTTTATAGTATTGCTTATTTATATGCATTCAAGCATTATTTTTTGCTTGGTAAAATTAGGTATACTAAATGCTGTAAACTAGAGCTTTCAACGGTGCAAATGGGAAGTGGAAAAATGCTTTTATCTGCTTCTATCTCATATGCAGAGGTTATATCAAATTAAAAAGGAGTGTTGTTGCGAAAATGGTGCGTCTTTATGAAAGTTCGGATGAATTCCATGGGCATTCTCGGTTGCATTTAAATAAGGACAAAAATAATTTTTTGCCACGCTCTTCCTCGTATAGCTGCATTTGGGTATACGATTCATCGCTGTCCATCCAACTTGTAAACAAAGCCTTCCTTAAAATGATTGGTTTTGAGATGGCTGAGATTTCTAGCCTCAACCTCTCAAAAATTTCGACGGATGATGAATTGGTTGACGATCAAAATGTGTATGATGCTATTTTGCTGGATAACATGGATATCCATGTAAGGCGGCGAAACTTTATTGCTTTAAATGGGAAAGTTGTTCATACAGAAACGATTAGTTATTGCATGGGTTGCGATAACAACGAACAACTCCTTGTATATAATGTGTCGGAAGATATTACCTCTAGGTTTGAAATGATTGATAATTTGAAGACGGTTCAACGGCAGAGATTTGACTTTGTAGATTTTTTCGCTGATCCAACTATTATTGTAAATAAGAGTGCAGAGATAGTGTTCTGGAATAGCGCCATGGCAGACTTACTTAATATTCCTTCTCATAAAATTGTGGGGCATCCAGTTGGTGAACTATCAGAGATTCTTTTCGGCAAACGCGAAAAGTTGCTTGTTGAAATAGCCCTAGACTCAGGGGATTCTGAGGTGTCCAATTCATTGGGTAGGGGTGATTTATCGGTAGATAGAGCAGTTCGCGTTAAGGGCAATAAGTTGATATTAATGGGAAAAGCAAAACCTTTCTTTGATGCCAATGGCCAAGTTGCTGGTGCAATTGAGTCGTTTCGAGATATCACTGAGAGAAGCTTAATGGAGGAAAAGGTTCTTACGGCCATATTTGACACAGAGGAGCAGGAACGACGCAACTTTGCTCAAAATATTCATGACAGCTTAGGAGCATTGTTAACAACAACAAAAATCTATCTGAATATAGCGCTGGAGGAGATATCTGGCGAAGGGGAGGTGTTGGTGAAAAAAGCTATTGCCGTTTTAGATGAGGCAATTCATGTTTCTCGCGATGTTTCCAGTAACCTTTATCCGCACAATCTTTCCAATCTTGGCCTTTTTGCAATGGTGCAGAGCTTGATGAGCAAGGTCAAGGAGACGGGCATAATTGATATATCGCTTATTGGTTTTATCCCTGCTGGAATTCTAACCCAAAATCAGGAGACAAATCTCTATAGAATTATTAAGGAGCTTATCAATAATACGCTAAAACATTCATCTGCGACAAGTGTAAATCTAAGTATGGCTGTAAATGCCTCAACCTTGGTTATTCGCTATCAAGATAATGGTTTGGGCATTGCTGAGGTGGGGAGCAGCCTGATTAATAGAGGAAACGGCTTGCAAAACATAAGGAGAAGGGGGGAGGCAATTAATGCGTCAATTACTATTGAGAGCAATACTGGTGGAGGATTTTCTTTTATGCTAACTTTGCCAATCTCATGATTTAAAAGATGTAATTGTGCTTTACAACGCAATAATTGCAGACGACCATGCGGTGTTTAGAATGGGACTTTCTCTGCTGCTTGAGAAGATTGGCACTATTGGCCATATTGCTGAAGCGTCTAATGGACATAGGGTAGTAGAGCTGTGCAGCCAATTTTCGCCAGATCTTATTTTTATGGACATCAGCATGCCCGAATTGGATGGTATTGCAACTACTAGGTGCATTCGGAATTTTAATTCTAGTGTTAAAATTATTGCGCTTTCATCATATTGCAGGATTGAGTTTGTAGAAGGAATGCTTAATGCCGGAGCCAATGGGTATATGATGAAAGATGAGACTCCTGCTGTTTTTCGGATTGCTATACAACAAGTGATGGACGGTAAGCAATACTTTTCGTCATCGTTACTTGATATGTTAATAAAGTCAAGAAATACGGGTATTCCAGAGCACATTCAGCATCATATCTTGGATGAGTTTACCTCAAGAGAGATAGAGGTATACCGGTTGCTGTGTGACGGGGCAAGCAACCAAATAATTGGGGACACATTGAACATTAGTAGCAGAACTATAGAACGTTACAAGACAATGCTGATGCAAAAAACGGGGACAAGCAGCACCCTTAACCTGGTAATTTACGCTCACAAGCATAAGCTCTTCTTTATCTAAAAGTGGCATGTTGCGGAATTTTCCGCAGCTGTTGCGTGAAAACACTATTTTCTCTCATTTTAATTAGTAATAGTTTTATCCCTCACCATTCAATATAAAGGGAACTAAAATGGTTTGGAGGGTTATTATCGCTCACAATGAAGCGTTGGTAAGAGAACGTACGTTGACTACGATCTTGAACGCTAACTATGATGTACTAGTCGTTGCTCAGGTAACATCTGTTCCTACACTTCTTTCAACCATTCCGTATCACTATCCATGTATTCTCATTCTAGGTGAGTTGTTGGAAGATATGCCCATTTATGATCTTACAAAAAGGATTAATTGGGATTTTCCGCGATGGGCCCACGTTGTACTGGTTGCTGATGCACTGGATGAAGAGCTCTTGTTTAAGAGCATTCACAGTGGCGTTAAGGCTGTCGTACAACAATCTTTCATCGAAGATCAGTTAATTCAAGCTCTTGATAATGTTAGGCAATCACGTGTCTACATCCCCGATCTCTATTTCAGAAAAATTTAACCTGTGACTTATGAAATTCAAAGACTTTAAAACGGGAACTAAGCTAGGCTTAGGGTTTTCATCGCTTATCGTAATGGCTCTGCTAATTGGTATTGTTGGTTGGACTGCTTTAACAAATGTGCGAAAGTTGAATGCTATTGCATCTGAATTGAACAATGTAGAATCACAAATGCTATTGGTTAGGCTCAATACAAGGACTTACGTACAGCGTTATGAACAAAGTTATGCTACTGAGGCGCAAAACAAGCTGGTGGAGGTGCTGAAGCATTCAGAAGAGTTAATGACAAATCAATCCGATTTTGTGGAGATTGATTTTAAAACATTAAACAGCAACTTATCTAGCTACTCCATTGAGCTCGATAAGTTGCTAAAAGCGGGTAATGCAAAGAGTAACGCAATCGACGATATGGAGGTGGCATATCGCAGCATAACGAAGGTGGCGGAGGAGGAAGGAGTAGGGAAAAACCTTGATATTATGCTTTATTTCTCGCAGGCTCGAATGGCTGAAAAATCTTATATCACAACGGAGAGTGATGATGATCAAAGAAACTGGCAGACAAGTATTCAGCGGTGCTTGGAGTTGGCTAAGGCACGTAGGTTTCAGAATCTCGTTTCAGCATTGGAGCAGTATACCGATCATATGAATAAATTTCTTGAAGCTTTCAAAAGTCAAAAGGAAGAGGAGGCAAGGCAGGTTGTTATTGGAGAGCAGGTTACTACGTTACTTTCCGATGGTAATATGGCCATTGAAACTTTAACTAAGCAAAACGAGCGAAGGGCTATTACCATGATGCTGACGTTTATTGCAATTGCATTAATTGTTGGTATTTCGGTATCGCTTTATATTACACGAGCTATTACATTGGGAATAACAAGAGGCGTTGCACTTGCCAACTCACTTGCACTAGGTGATTTGACGGTGAAGTTGGATAAAGATATTGCTATTAGGCAGGATGAGATAGGTGATTTAGCCCGTGCCCTGAATAATATGGCCGAAAAATTGGTGCAGGTGGTTTCATCTGTCATACAAGGAGCCGAAAATATTGCTGAGGCGAGTCAGCAGATGAGCGGTGCATCGGAGCAGCTCTCGCAGGGAGCAAATGAGCAGGCCTCCTCTGCTGAGGAAATATCTTCGTCGATGGAGGAGATGGTCGCAAATATTCAGCAGAATAGCGAAAACGCACAATCGGCAGGCAAGATTGCTCAGAAGGGAGCAGATGGAATGCGTGAAACTCATCAAGCAACAAATCAGGTCATTACAGGCATGAAGCAAATTGCTGAGAAGGTGGTTATTATTAGCGATATTGCATTTCAAACTAATATTCTTGCACTGAATGCTGCAGTGGAAGCCGCGCGGGCAGGGGAGCATGGACGCGGTTTTGCTGTAGTTGCATCAGAGGTTCGAAAGCTGGCCGAAAGAAGTAGAGTTGCTTCCGATGAAATAGACAAGTTGGCCAAAAATGGCGTTGCAATGGCTGATGAGGCAGGACGCAAATTGGAGCAGTTGGTTCCGGAGGTGGAAAAAACTACCATGCTTGTGCAGGAAATTGCTGCTGCTAGCGTAGAGCAAAGCGCCGGAACAGATCAGGTAAACAGTGCTGTGCAGCAGCTGAACCAAATAACACAGGAAACGGCGGCCGCCTCAGAGGAAATGGCAACAGGTTCGGAGGAGCTATCGGCTCATGCAAGTCAACTTAAAGATATTGTTGGTTTCTTTAAAATTGATGAAAGAACGGTTGCAATGGGTTTTGCTAAAAAAGGAATGCCATCCAATGGCGTAGTTCCACATATACAACACAAGGCAATGAAACCGAGAGGGTCCAAAGTATCGCTGCAAACCAATGTTAGCCATGACGATGTTGGTTATGAGCAGTTTTAGGTTAGAGGGGACTTCGGTCCCCTTTTTATTTGGTAAGAATTACTATCTTTCCTGCCTATGAAAGTTCAACCAATTCACATGAAGCTGGCCTTTTGGGGGTGGATTACAGCGCTATTTGTTGCTGCCCTCATTCCTGGTTTGGGGTTTACCCGTGCTCGCATTGATGGATTTGTATTTAGGGCCGACTACCTCATTCACGCCCTAGTCTTTTTTGGAATAACCGCCATTTTTGCCCATGCTCGCAGCAGACAGGTGCACGTGTTGAATCGATACGGATGGCCGAAGCTGGTGGCCCTATGTCTAGCACTTACCCTTTCCATCGAAACGCTTCAAGGGTTAACCGGGAGAACATTTAGCTACCACGATATGGCAGCCAATAGCGTTGGACTTGCCGTTGGGCTGATTCTCTTTCTAACCATTGAGAGGGTGAGGGCCTAATCTGCTATTAAATTTTCTAACGCGCTTTCCGCCGATTCATACGTAAACTTATATCCAAGCTGCCGTAAAGCGGTAGGTTTAACATGCTGATCGGCAAGGAATATTTCGTCCCCCATTTTACCCGGTAGCAACCAAAAGAGAAAGGCTGGAATGGGGAGCCAAAGTGGTCTATGCAGCTGCTTTGCTATGAGATGATTAAAGTGCTGCTGGGTGGTTTTTTCCGGGGCAACTAGGTTAAAGGCTCCCTTTGCCTCCACATTTTTCATTAGGAAAACAATGGCATTAACCTCGTCACTTATATGAACCCAAGGAATCACTCGTTTTCTTTTGCCCATGTTTCCGCCAAGAAATAGCTTAAATGGGGTCAGCATCTTGGGGAGTGCTCCACCTCCTTGGGCAAGCACGATACCCGTTCTCAGATATACCGTTCTTACGCCCAGCCTCTCTGCATTGTATGCCGCCGATTCCCATAGCGTTGTCAATTCAGCCAAAAAACCATGTCCTGAGGGTGTTTGTTCATCGGCATCGCTTACGATGTGCCCATAATAGCCAACGGCCGATCCCTGAAGCAAGACTTCCGGTTTGTGGTGCATCAGGGCCAGTGCGGACACAATAACCTTGGTTATGTCGTATCGGCTATTCAGTAATCTCTTTTTGCGAGAAGGAGTCCAAAGTCCAGAGGAAATGTTTTCTCCGGCAAGGTTTACTACTGCTTTACACCCGGTAAGAATATTGGCCAGCTCACCAGCGCTCTTTCCATCCCACTGACGGGCTTTAAATTCAGGATTTACCCTTCCTATATTTCTAGTAATGATAATTGGTAGAAAACCATCGTTAATTAACCTGTATGCAAGCGCCCTACCGATAAGTCCACTCCCTCCAATAATCGCTACCTTATTTGAGGTTAATTGTTGTTCCATCTTCTTCTAGGTGTTAAGGTAGCCACTACGGTATTGTGCTGGCTGCTTTGTTAAATCACTTAATATTTATATGTAACCTTTATTCTGTCAAGGATGTTCAGTGCTGTAGTCAATGTTGAAAGGTCAGCTGTAAGATCTCCATCCTTTCCGTTGTAACTGCTATAGCCAATTGGCTTCATCACATAGGTTTGGAGGCTGTCGGTATTTATGTTTGCTGAATAAACCAGTGCTGGTTGTCCCGATGTTTTGTAGTCGTCATCGTTAGGGTAACGGTTGTTTGTCCAGTATCCATTGAAGTCCCAGGGCTGGTTTATTTCAAGTAAGACCTTAAAACGTTTCAGCTGAACATTGGTGGTGGCGTGCACTATAAAGCTGCCTGTTGGCGTAGCACCCGACACGGCATCGGCAACGGGATTATCGGGAGTAGGGAGATAAAGGCCATCCGATGTTTTAACGCCCAGTTTATGTGCGTAGTAGGGAAGCGCAGCAGGTCTACGTCTTGGTCCCGGTTTCCAAGTGGTTCCGTCGGTAACTCCATACCTAAAAATGCCAGTGGCAAAAGATTTTGAGAGATAGATTGTTTGAATAAAACCTCCATCCTCGTTTTCCACCCAAATGGCAATCAGCGGATGGTTAAAAGCGGTTCCCCGTTCCACATCTACTACCAGTTCTCCGCCCTTGCTATCCGGGTGAGTTATAATTTGCTGAACAGCGTCTGGCGAGGTGGTTTTGGTTCCAGTGCAGGCTGAAATCATTGCTGCCATAGTGAGGATGCTGAACTTGCTTATCAATGTTTTTTTCATGGCTCGAAGAGTTATGATAACCTTGAAAATCAAAATTCTACAATTAGTCCAACGGTGGGAAGAATTGTACCCGAGCCGTTATTGGGAAGTTGCTTTAAAATGTAGCGCGATGGGTCGTTGGGGTCAACACCGTTTGCAATGTAGTTCGATTGCTTCTCTGCCTTAAAGTTGTATACGTTTTGAATATCGAGGTAGAAGTTGAGCGTCCACTTATCGAAGAAGTAGGTTTTGTCAACTCGCACATCGAGTTGGTGAAAACCTTTAAAGCGTAGCGAGTTAAACCTAGAATAGTTCAGGAATGGTCTATCTTGGGTGTTCCATACGTCGATAAGCGACGACCGTTCTAAGTCGTAGGGTGTGTATGGTGCTCCGCCTACGTATCGCCACTTGAAACCAAACTCCCAACCCTTGCGAAACTCGCGAGTGGCAGTAATAGTAAAGATGTTTCGATTATCCCACGCTGTTGGTATGTAGGTGTTGGTGTTGACAAAATTCTTGTCGGCCTTTTTATACTCACTCCATACCAGCGTGTAAGCCATAATGGTGTTGAATCCCAGTAAACTTTTGGTGCGGTAAAGGAGTTCCATGCCGTAAGCTCTTCCCTGTCCAATGGGGATAACGGCCTCATCTCCAAATGTTCCATAGTCGGCCCCTTTGCTCGAAATGGCCACCGAATCGGTTAGCGAGTAAGGGTAATAGTGGTAAGTTTTGTAAAAGCCTTCGATGGATGCTTTGCTATCGGCATTGGGTCTGAATTCAAAACCCGCAACCAGATGGTCGGACTGGATGTAACGAACTCCATTCTTCTTGTTGATGAGCGTACCATCGTTGGAGGCGTAGCCCAACGTAGTATAGGGGGGGAGCATGAAGTATCTTCCAGTGTTGAAGTTTAACGACCATTGGCCTGTTAATGCGTAGGAGGCTGAAAAACGAGGTGATAACTGGTTTAGCATGTTGCTCATCTTGGAGGAGTAGCTGTTGGCATCGGTTCTAACTCCAAGCGATAGAGTTAGCTTGTCGTTAAATACTCCTTTGGTGGCTTGACCAAAAACCCCCCACTTCCAAAAGTTAAGGTTATGGCTGTAATCTATGGTTGTGGGGGTGGTTCCCACAGAGGTTAACCGGTAGGTTTTGTTGGTGTATTGCGCATATTCAGCCGAAACGCCAAAGTTGAGCTTGTAGCCCGAGGAGGATACTCGGTCGTGTTCATAGCGGAATTTATTCTCCCCCTCCGTGGAGGAGTAGTCGAGCAGCTTGTAGGAGCTGTTGTCGTTGTTGTTATACTTGTATGCCCTATTGTTCAGAAAGCTTCGACTAATCACCCAAGTATCATTCCCACTGCTTCGGTAATGCTTGTAAACAGCCCCCACGGTATAGCTCCACTGTTCATTTACTGGCAGAGTGTTGAGGATGTATTGTTGATCCTCGGTGGGGTTTTTCAACCCAGTGTTTAGCTTAGACTTATCAATCGCTCCAAGGCCAAGAAGGGTAAGCTCGTTCTTTTCGTTGAAGCGAGTTTTTACCTTATACTGAAAGTCGTTGTAGGTAGGTAGGAAGGGCAGGCCTAGTACGTTGAAGAGAAATTGTAGGTAACTTCTGCGTGCCGAGAAAATGAAGGTGGTATTCTTGCTTAGCGGACCATCCAAGGTAAGGGCCAGATCGCTAGCCCCAATGGCCCCTTTCACTTTTAGCCTATCCTCGTTTCCATCTACTAGCCGGAAGTCCATTATCGAGCTTAGGGTATTCCCCTTGTCGGCGGGGAATGCTCCCGTGTAAAAGTTGACCTCTCTTACAAAGTCCACGTTAATAATACCTACTGGTCCACCGGAGGCTCCCTGGGTGGAGAAGTGGTTGATGGTCGGGATTTCAACCCCATCAATGTAGAATCGATTCTCGTTGGGCCCTCCACCTCTAACAATAATGTCGTTGCGGAAGGCAGGGGTGGAAGATACGCCAGGGAAGGATTGTATCACTTTTGAGATATCCCTGTTGGCTCCGGGAGCCTTTTCAATTTCGGAGATGCCTATGCGCTGCAACGAAACTGGGCTTTCCTCACTTTTTCTGAACACTGAGCCTTTTACCGTCACCTCCTTTATTTCAATGGAGGTTTCCTCCATTCCTACATCAACGGTGGTAGCTGTAGCATTGGTGACCCTGAGCTCGGCAGAAACAAATGGCTTAAACCCCACCGCCGATGCTCTAACTTCAGCAAAGCCTGGTTTAAGCCCGGTGAATATAAAGTTGCCCTCAAAATCGGATACGGTTCCAATATTGGTATCCCAAATAATGACATTGGCGAATGGAATGGGCTCGTTGTTCTTAATGTTAAATACCCTGCCTTTGATAATTCCGTTGTTTTGGCTGAAAGCCTGAATAGAGCTTAAAGCAACAATAACAACCATTAGTATCTTTTTCATCATTGTGTCACTTCTTTTCATAGATAAATTCTTGTCGCTTACTAAATCTAATTTCCTGTATTTTGAATGTTTCCTTGTTAACCTGCCTCTTTTATAGACTAGCAGTAGCCAATTTTCACATTCTGTAAGTATATGATAAAACGTTTTTTAAATACATTTGTTCATTATTTATCTGGTAATTATTAAACATATTCTTCTCCATAAATTGCTTCGCTTTAGGTAGGTGATGAATTGTTTGAATAAAGGTAGAGCGGAGATCGTTACCTTTTTTCTATTTTTGAAAGAAAAAATGAGTTCACACGAGATGGTTGGTTTTGTGGCAGCAATTCTCACCACAGTTTCTTTTTATCCACAGGCATTTAAGATAATAAAAACGCGGGATACACAGAGTATTTCGCTCGTTATGTATTCTATCATCAACCTGGGTATAGCGCTTTGGCTGGTATATGGACTGCTGAAGGGCGATAAGCCCATTATTTACGCCAACGCATTTACGTTGGTTGCCTCGCTTACCATTCTGTTTTTGAAGTTAAAAGATGTTTTTAAACGAAGATGACCATGAGTATACTATTTTTGCTGAATGAGGCTCCATACGGGAGTGAGAAAGCATACAATGCCTTACGGCTTGCACTGCAGGTAAAGAAGGATTCACCCGACACCGCTGTTCGTATTTTTTTAATGGCTGATGCCGTATCGTGTGCGTTGCCTAACCAGCATACCCCCGATGGTTACTATAATGTTGAGCGATTTTTAAAAGGGCTAATTGCAAAGGGCTGTGAGGTTAAATTGTGTGGCAGCTGCATGGATGCCCGTGGCCTAGTTGATAGCCGGTTGATAGATGGAGCTAAGCGTAGCAACCTTGCGGAACTGTCGGCATGGGTGCTCGATAGCGAGAAATCGATGGTGTTCTAAATGGAGCTGGGACAGTTCGTTTTTTAGGAAGAGGCTTCCATCTATTGAAGATGGGAGGCCTTTGGTAAGACCTCCCTTATAACTGTTTCATAAATTTCTACTTACCTGCGAGGTAGTCGGCCAGATAGGCGTATCGTTCGGTAAGAGCTCCATTTTTAAGTATGGTGGCACGGTGGAGAACGCCATCGCAGTCATTAGTTACATAGCAGGGTAGCACTTTTTCTACCAATGCCTTGCCAAAATCCTCCGAAGCGTCACGCGGCAGCTCACCGGGTAGGTTATCCACCGACATTACCGTTATGTTACGCTTGCTTGTAAAGGCAACCTCTTCATGTTCAGTAATGGGGTTGTAGCCAAAAAATGGTTCCGCAATGGTTGTAGCACGCAGTGTTGAAGGAATTGGTCCATCTACATCGCAGCTTACATCGGCAATAACAGAGATATTGAATTCAGGGCTACGCATATCCTCCGCCGTAAAGAAGTGTGGAGAACGAAAATCCCAGAAATGGCAAGCCACAAACAGGTCGGTTACCTTGGTATAGGGTAGAAAAGTAGACTCATACTCTCCCGGAAAATCACTAAAATGTTTCCAGTCAAACTCTTTACCATCCTTGCGCTTAACGTAGTGCCATGGATCAAGCCTTGTAAGCACTGCTTCATCATAGGTTTTGGTGAGGAAATCTTCAGGGGATACCTCCTTTATATTTAGCGCGCGAAATGTTTCCAGTGCTCCATTGGCCACTCTTCCGCCTCCTGTAATGAGTAGCTTTATGGGGCGTAATCGTATAGGCTTAAGCTGTTCGAACAGCTCGTTTTTATCGTGGCAGTGGTGAGCAGGCTTCAGTGAAAAGTAATCGGTTCGAATTCCTCTTGCTCTAAGACAGTTGTACGCTCCAACAATGCCTGCCCAACGACCAAATGCCACCAGCCTGACATTGTTTTGGTCGGTGAGGTACTCGTGGTCGAGCAGGGTTATTCCCTTGCTGGCAATGGCTTGAATGAGCTTCTGGTTGTGGTGTTGCTTTTTAGCGACGTGGGAGAAAAAAAGGTACGTTTTGTTGGGAATTAGAGCGTCAATTTTAACCTCCTTTACTCCAAGGAGCAGATCGCAATCGGAAACATCCTCCACCAAGGGGATTCCGAGGGCTTCATACTCATCGTTGCGGTAGCAGCGGTAATCGCTAGGTTGAACTACAACCTCAATGTTTGGATAGCGCTCCATTAACTCTTTTACTTGGGTAGGCGGGAGCGCTACTCTTCTGTCCGGTGGCGTTTTAGTCTCCTTAAGAACGCCAATTTTAAAACGATCTTTCATAGATAAACAGCTAGTTGTAATGGGTGGGTGCGGGCGAAAGTAGCAAATAGCCGGTGAATTTCACAGCCTTTTTGGCAAATTATTTGCATAAGCTATGGGCGATTGCGTATATTTGTGAACTTTTTACTCGGGGTTGACTTGGTTTTGACAGCAAGCAGAAACGGGTTGGAAGCATGCCGAGCGTTGCGTTGTTTGCTCGTAAATATCAATGCGCAACCTTTTATACGGCGAAAATAATTACGCTCTCGCTGCTTAATCACTCTAAGAGCCATTAAGCTTCATTCCCTGCTCAAGGTAGCGGGGAACGAGATGTCTCGCAAGGGGTTCCGTCCTGTTACTCCTAGTTTATGAGGCACCGCAACAACGGGAATAGCTGAGAATACACCTCTACCCCTCAGCGAGATTAAGAGGATAAGGATTGGTTCGGGTTCTCTTCACCAGGCCAATCTCGAAAACCAAGAAGAGATAAGCATGTAGAAACCAGCTGGCTTCCTTGTTTGGACCCGGGTTCGACTCCCGGCAGCTCCACAGAGACGCTCCTTTTTAGGGAGCGTTTTTGATTTAGAGTCCATTACACCATGATCTTATGATGATGGACAGTAATCCGTTGATGATTGTTTTACTAATTGCTTGCTATAACCAGTTTTAGGTTCTAAATTGCCTTTTGTCGAACACACCTCTCTGCAGATGAAATCGAGCAAAAAAATAGCGGAAGCTTTTAGGCAATACAACTTACTGGTTACTTTTTTCTCCTTCGCTATAGTGGGCATAGTATACCTTACTACCGAATATCTTGAATTTCATCAAAACAGTAAGACCTATCGAGAGGAGAAGCTTAAAGAGCAGAAATCCATAATTCACAAAGAGGTTGAAAAGGCAGTGAACTTAGTCCTCTACAGGCAATCCTCCTTTTCGGCATCGGTGCGGGATAATATGCGTAAGGCCGTTGCTGCAGTGAAGTTTAGCGTTGGCAACAAGTGCATTCCGAATCAGGGAAAGTTCCACAGCTTGTGCTCCGACACCATAACAGCCTGTCCAATGAAGGTTTTCTGCATCGATAGGGCAGGGCTGAGTAAAATTTTGGGTACAAAGCTACAGGACATTGACTCTTCTCCTACCACACTTAATGAGGTCGAGTTGCGGCTACGCACGAATGGTGAAGTGTATGTTTTTCATTCCAGCGATAGCGCTAAGTCGATCATCACCCTTACTTACCTTGTTGCTAGGAATCAACCTGAGAAGTTCCTTGGCATTTCGACCAACTGGACTCAGCTGGAGAACACATGGAAGAGGGAGACGCTGGAGGAGCTTGCTCTTGAACGGTTTGGCAAAAATAACGAGGGGTATATTTTTACAAACACGTATGAGGGAGATCCGTTGATAACCAATGGGATTGTAACCATTGGTGAACAAAACATATGGAACTTGCAGGATCCAAGAGGGAATAAGGTGGTTCAGCTGGAGTATAAAGCAGCACAAAAAGCGGAGGGTGACTACATTTACTACTCGTGGCGAAAAGTATCTCCACCGGGGCAGAAGGCTTACGTTATTGACTCTCTCATCTACCCAAAGGTATCATACGTGAAGGGAATACCTCAGCTGAAGTGGATGGTTGGTGCTGGCGTGTACCTTGACGACATAGAAGCTGCCCTAGCACAAAATGAAAATCGCCTCTTGAAAACGTTCCAGCACTCTCTCGTTTTCTTCTTGATATTGCTTCTCTTAAGCCTCTTATTTTCTTATATCCTTGCTCACCGCTTTAGCCAGCAGCTTGAGGCTAGCACCCAGCAATTGATAAAGTTTTTACAGCTACTCCCCAAGGAACCATCAGCATTGGAATTGGGCCCTTTCCAATTTTTGGAATTTCAAAATATTGCCACCATTGCTCAGGAGCTCGAGGATAATCGCGCTCAGGTTGAAACAACCTTTCGTCAGCTTGTAGAGCAGTACCCCGACGCAATTACCATAATGGAGAATGAGGTATTTACCTATATAAACGACGCATGGTTGAAGCATTTGGGGTATACTCTTGATGATGTTCCCACCCTTTCTGACTGGTTTTTGCAAGCGTATAGACAGGAGGACTATCGGCAAGAGATTCGGGAGAGGTGGATTAATTTCTATGCAACCGACCCTTTGGATGGAAAGTCGATGGAGGAGATGTGGGTTACCTGTAAAAATGGAGAGAATAAGTATTTTGTTGCCAGAATAATTAGGCTTCTTAAGAACAGGTTAATGGTAGTGCTGACCGATATTACCGAGATTCGCAACCATGAGATGGAGCTGGTTATGGCCAAGAAACGGGCAGAAGCATCGGATAAGCTAAAGTCGGCTTTTTTGGCTAACATGTCTCACGAAATCAGAACACCCATGAACGCCATTGTGGGCTTCTCATCTCTACTTCAAAAAACAAGCATTACGGAGGAACGAAAAGAAAAGTATATTAAGCTAATCCAGTCGTCGAGCAATTCACTCCTCACGCTTATAAACGACATTATCGACATTTCGAAGCTGGAATCGGGGCAGCTTAATATCTCGCCTGAGGTTGTAGATATAGCCAGCTTGCTTACCGAAGTTTATTACATTCAAAAGGTTTTATTCGAAGAGGATGATCAAGGCAAGGTTCGCTTACTCCTTTCCATACCTGGCCCACTCACTTTAAAAGTTGACCCGCAGCGTCTTCGACAGATTTTGGTAAACTTAATTCACAACGCTTACAAGTTTACGGATAGGGGTAGGGTCGAATTTGGTTTTTTCCCCGTTGAGGCCGACGCAAATGAAGTCACTTTTTACTGTTCCGATTCTGGTTGTGGTATATCAGCTGAATACAGTGATAAAGTATTTGAGAGATTCATGAGCTTTGAGCCCTCAACTGAAAAGGTTAGCAGCGGCACAGGACTTGGATTGGCAATCTCCAAGAATTTGGTTGAGCTAATGGGGGGGAGAATATGGTTTAACTCAGAGAAAAGAGAGGGAACTACCTTTTTCTTTACCTTACCCACAGCCATGTAAAGCCACTGGTGGATACCAACGTATGCCACCAGTGCCATCTTTTTAGAAAAGCAACTTTAGGTCGGCTAGGGCAATGGCCGCAGCAGCTTCGAGAACAACGGGAACACGAAGTGCAATACAAGCATCATGGCGCCCTTCAATTTTTAGCGTTTCCACCTTCCCTGTTGATTTGTTGAACGTTTGCTGTTCCAGTCCAATGCTGGAGGTGGGTTTTACCGCAATTCGAAATATTAGCTCGTTTCCATTGGTAATGCCACCATTTATGCCACCTGCATTATTGGATTTTGTTCTACCTTCGACGTTAACAATGGGATCGTTGTGCTGACTACCGGTCATCTTCGCGGCCTGAAAGCCGGAGCCAAACTCTATCCCCTTTACTGCGGGAATCGCAAATACAATGTGGCTTATGGCCGATTCTACGCTATCGAAGAATGGCTCTCCCCAGCCCACTGGAATGTTTTCGGCTCTACATTCCACTATTCCTCCAATGGAGTCACCTGTGGCCATTGCCTTTTCAACCGCGGCTTCTATATTCGAATCACCACCAGCTTCTACTAATTGGGACGAAACGGTCACGGGTGTAATAACTTTTTTAGCGACCACCCCTGCGGCCACCAGTGCCAAGGTTAATCTCCCGGAGAAGTGCCCTCCTCCGCGGTAATCCTGAAATCCCTTAAACTTGGAGTTGGCAACAAAATCTGCATGTCCCGGTCGGGGAGAGTCTTGTAGATTGGCGTAATCACCCGATCGAGTATTGGCATTGCGGAAGATTATGGTTATGGGAGCTCCAGTGGTGAATCCGTTGAAAATGCCTGAGATAAGTTCAGGTAAATCCTCTTCCTGTCGGGGTGTAGTGCCCTTGGCTCCACTTTTTCTCTTGGACAAATCGGTTAAAAAATCATTCTCCGAAAGGGCAATCCCTGGAGGACAGCCATCTATGGTTATACCTACCGATTTTCCATGAGACTCTCCAAATATGCTGATGCGAAATTTTCTACCGTATGTGTTCATCTGTGGGAGTTTTGGTGTTCTATGTTTTTGAGGTTTGGGCTAGAACTACCTTCCGATAGGTAGCCTGCTATGTTCATTTCATTTCGAGTAATTGACTTCTGACATCAATGTAATCTTCTCCAAATCTTCAAAAAAGCTGGGGTAGGATTTTGCCACGCACTCGGCTCCATTGATGGTTACTTCTCCATTGCTAACAAGGGCTGCTATGGCGGCGGCCATGGCAATGCGATGGTCGTTGTGGGATTCAACATCAGCATGCTGAACATTTCCTCCTTCAATAAGCATAGAATTTCCGCGAGTATTGATCGTAATTCCCATTTTTTTGAATTCCTGCTGAAGGGCATTAGCGCGATCGCTCTCCTTATGCACAAGCCTCGTTACGCCCACAATCTCGGAGGTCCCGGAGCAGGCAGCAGCAAGGGCTACCAGTGGGGGAAAAAGGTCGGGGCAGTCGGTGGCATCAAAGTGAAAGCTATTGAGCCGTTCCTTTGAGACTTTAATGGTGCCATTAACATGGGTAATGCTGGCCCCCACCAGCTGAAGAACTTCAATAATGGCCCTGTCGGCCTGATGTGATATTGGTTGAAGGTTTTCGACAATTACGCTACCTGCAATAGCCCCTGCCACGAGCATGAAGGCAGCGCCACTCCAGTCTCCTTCAACGTTGTAGTCTACCGAATGGTATTGCTGCCCGGTTTTAATTCGAAATTCCTTATAGTCGATGTTCTTTACTTCTACGCCAAAGGTCTGCATAACTTCAAGCGTAAGGTCAATGTATGGCCTGCTTTTCAGGTTATTCACCTTAAGTATTACATCATGCTCGGCCATCGGAGCAGCCATGAGAAGTCCGGTTAATATTTGTGAGCCGAGGGTGCCGTCAAGGGTGGCGTAGCCACCTATAAGCGGTCCCTTTACGTTTATAGGGAGAAATCCATTGGTCGTATTGCACTGGGCACCCAGCATTCTGAGTGGTTCCTCAAGCAGGCTCATGGGACGAGATACTAGCGATCCTTTACCTGCCAAGGTTATTTCGTTCGAGAATGTTGCTGCAATGGGGGTAAACATTCGAATGCTCAAACCTGACTCCCCGCAAAAGAGTTTGCTGCTTGCATTTCCCTCTGTGCCGGAAATGAATAGTTTGTTGCCATCACCTTCAACGGTTGCCCCCAAATCATTGGCAATACCCATGGCCGCTTGGCAATCGTTGCTATAGCCAACGTTGGTTATTGTACTTTTACCTTTAGCGAGCATGGCGGCAGCAATGGCTCTCTGCGCAACGCTTTTTGATGCTGGTGCCGCAATTGTTCCGCTAACCGCCGAAGGCCTTATTCTTCTCTTCATGTATGATCTCCTGGATGTCGAGGTCGGTTTTGTCTCCAACTGGAATTATTAAATCGGGCTTGATTTGGCCAACGTTTAGATTAGTTGAAAAATCGGGTGTTGATACAACAATGCTATCAGGGTTAAGCGTTTGTTGAAACCCCTCCTCAAGCAGTGCAATTGAAGGTGGGTCGCCAATGAAAAAGTTGTAGGCCAGCTCTGCCTGATGGACAAGCCATCGCTCGCCGGAAATTAGCTTGCAGCCAGATGCTGCCGCTAGCTCCGCGACCTTCGATTTCTTATAGTTTGCATCGAGAACAGTTAGCCTAGATGGTAATTTTTCCAGTGAGAATGGATTTGCTTCTGGAAGTATCGCAGAGATTATCAGGTCAAACTGATCGATCATCTCTTCTGCCTCTGTTAAGTTTATTGCAGAACAGCCAATCTTTGCAGCCGACTTTTCAGCCTTGAGCTTGGATCGGTTGGCCAAGTATACCTTACCCCCAGCTTTTTGTAGACCCCATGCAGCAGCCTTGCCTGCACCTCCTGCACCTAGCACCAAGCATCGGCTATTGGGTATGGAGAAGTTGGCTTCCTCCACGGCCCTAACCACTCCATAGCTGTCGGTATTGTAGCCAATGGTTTTTGTCCCTTGTACAACAATGGTGTTTACACTTCCTATCATTGCGGCCTCTTCACCTACCGAGTCCAGACATGTAAGCATGACTTCCTTAAACGGAGAGGTGACATTGGCGCCGGAGATGCCAAGGTGTCGAATAACGTCTACTACCTCATGACCATCATCTACCAAAACTCTAGTATAGAATGCGTCAATATTTTCATGGGTAAACGCATTGTTAAACATTTGGGGGCTTTTGCTGTGGAGCACAGGGTTCCCAAATACGGCAAAAATCAGTTTTTTACTCACCTTTATTCATTATTTGGAAGATTCGTTGCATTTCAGGATAGGTAAGCTGACCAGCAGCAGTTGCTCCTGCACTTCCGGCAGCAAAGGTAAATGGTGCTCCAAGGAATGGTGCCGCAACGCGGGTTACTATTCCAAGCGGCCCCATGCCAATGGCAATCAGATTACTGTGCGTTTCGTATAGCGATAGGAGCCTGGCTGAATCTTGAGTGCTGTTTGCTTGGCAAGCCAGCTTTACCAAAGCGGGTTCCTCTGCCTGCATGGCCTTAATCAACAGGTTGAGTTCAGCATCGTCGGGGGTAATTTCAAAGTTGTGGCTGCTAAGTATTACCTTCACTCCATGTTGGTGCGCAAGAGCAGCAATCTCGCTTTTCCACTCCTTTTCAGCTTCATACTCAATATCAACATAGGCTGCTCCGCTGGAAATGGCAATGGAGAGGCGCTCTTTTCGTTCCATTCTGCTTAACTTTCCTGGTCTACAGGTGACAATAAGATTATGGTGTGCCCTACATATTTTTTCAATGTCGGAAGGGGAAACTTCCAACAAGTCGAGCCGAAGTTCCACCATTGGTAACTCTTTTATTTCAGCTAGAATTTCACAGGCTGAAAGGCCTGAAATGCTCACACAAATCATCACTTTTGTTTTAGTGTTGTCGAAAAGTTAATGTCCTGTTCCAAGAACGCACTCCTTCATTTTGTCTATGGAAATTTCATGAACCTTAACCTGTCCGATTCCATCCATCATCACAAAGTTAAGGTGACCACCGTCTCGCTTTTTGTCCCGAAGCATTGCGTCCATGGCTGTTTCGCGCGACACATCGGAGGATACCGGTAACCCAATATTCTTGAGTAACGCAATAGTTCTTTCCTTCTCCTTCGACTTGAGCAGCCCACGCTTTTCTGAGAGCCACGCAGTAAAGGCAATGCCTATACTCACCGCCTCTCCATGGGGAATTCCAGTTATCTTTTCGATGGCATGCCCCCAAGTATGGCCAAGGTTTAGCTTGCGCCGTTCTCCCTTTTCACGCTCATCGCGCGAAACAATGCCTGCTTTAATGGTTATGCTGTTGACAACCAACTCCTCAATGAGATCTTTGTCAAGCGAAAGAGCTTTGTTAAATTGGACCTCCAATTTTTCGAACATTGCCTTGTCGGCAATGAGCGTATGCTTAACCACTTCTGCAAGGCCACATCGCAGCTCTGTGATAGGAAGTGTAGAAAGCATGGCCGTGTCGCAGATGACGAACTCTGGCTGGTTGAACGTGCCAATCAGATTTTTGTATCCATCGAGGTCCAAACCGTTCTTTCCGCCAACGCTTGCATCCACCTGTGAGAGCAATGTTGACGACACAAATCCAAAGCGAACACCGCGCATGAACGTGGACGCCACAAAACCGGTTAAATCGCATACAACACCACCTCCAATTCCCACAATAAACGATTTTCTATCGGCGTTTTCCTGAATGAGCCAACGGTAGATCTCCTCCGCAACTTTCAACGATTTAGATGTTTCGCTTGGTTCAATGACAAAGTAAGGCTTTCGGGGAAAATGGCTTTGGTAGAGCTGGTAAACATTCTTGTCGGTGATGATAAACGTGTTTTCCTCAGGAATGTAATCTTTTAGCTTTAGGAGGCTCTCCCCAACCAAAATTCTGGAAGAGGCAATTTGGCCATCTACGATTATTTCCTTCATGGCGTTGCTATTTGGAATTACAGCATAAATTTAGACCTTTATTCAATACCAAACCTTACTTTCCTCGAAGAATGTCGGCTTGCAGAAACACTGATTCTTCATGTATTGCATTGAAAAGCCCTTCGGCAAACGTAGGTCGCAAGCCTCTACTCTCTGCTGTTGTCTTCACCTTTACTATAACATCTTTCCAGCGTTTGGGTTGAATCACATTGAGGTTTTCTTTGCTTTTAAGTGAGGCGATTTTCTCCACCGTCTTCATTCTCCGGGCAATAATGCTTATGAGCTGGTCGTCAATTTCATCTATTTCCGCTCTAAGGTTGTTGAGGTGGAGGTTGTTTGGCTCCAAATCAACCGACTGAATTAAGTTCGATAGCATTGCACTGAGACTTTCGGGTGTGAGCTGTTGGCGGGCATCGCTCCAAGCAGTATCTGGCGTAACGTGTGTTTCTACCATCAACCCATGCATGCGAAGGTCGAAAGCTCGCTGTGCAATGGATGGAACAAGTTCTCGTTTACCTGAAATATGGCTTGGGTCACAGATTACGGGTAGTTCTGGAAATTTGCGCATCATTTCCAAGGGGATGTGCCACGATGGCTGATTGCGCAGCTCCGTTTTTTCCCAAGTGAAAAAACCTCGGTGAATGGCCCCCAACTTACGTATTCCAACTGCGTATAGGCGCTCGATAGCGCCTAGCCAGAGGTCGAGGTCAGGGCTAAGCGGATTCTTCACCAGTACGGGTATATCAACCCCGCGAAGCGACTCCGCAATTTCCTGCATGGCAAATGGGTTAGATGTTGTGCGAGCCCCAATCCACAATAGGTCAACACCATATTTAATGGCCTCGAAGGCATGCTTAGCGGAGCCAACCTCAGTGGCGACAGCCAAGCCCGTTTCTCGCTTTACACGCCTAAGCCATTCCAGCCCAATGGCACCAACACCTTCAAAGGAGTTGGGCTGGGTTCTGGGCTTCCAAATGCCCGCACGGTAGATGTGCACTCGGCTATCGGCCTTAAGCTGAGCTGCCGTGGCCATTACCTGCTCCTCGGTTTCCGCGCTGCAAGGTCCCGCAATAATTAGTGGCTCATTAATGCCGGATAGCCACTCCTTGGGTGGAACTATTCCTTCAAATTTTTTCGTTTCCATTCTTCTATTTCTTATGGTTTCTAATGATTTCAATTTGTTGCTGTAGGGCGTTTGCCTTTGTGATAATTGCGTGCATAGCAGTGGTGTTGTCCGATTCCAACGCATCTACTGTTGCTTCAAGGTTTTCGATCAACTTTCGAATCCCTTTTACCACATTAGCTTTATTTTGAAAAAGGATGGGAAGCCATACTGCAGCATCGCTTCGTGCAATTCTGGTGGTTGATTCAAAGCCGGTTCCGGCCCATGCCAGAATATCTTCGTTACCATCTGTGGTGTTTGTAAGGCAGAAGGCAGCGGCTTGTGGTAGATGTGAGACCTTTGCCATGATGCTATCGTGCTGTTGTGGGGTGAGATACATGGGGGTCATCTTTAGTTCCCTGAATAGATTGCCTGCTGCCTGGAGGGCTTTGTTTGAGCTCTTTTCCGATTCGCAAATGGCAATTCGTTTTTCTTCAAATAGGTTAGGAATGGCGTTCTGGGGACCTGCTTTTTCAGATCCGGCCATGGGATGAGCCGCCACATATCTTGAACGATATGGGTGCTGGGCCACGTTTTGGCAGATAGCCTGCTTTGTTGAACAGAAATCCAGAACAGTTGTATTAGCGCTGGATGCTGAAAGTACGGAGGAGATTATCTCCAGCGTTATATTGGCGGGAGTGGTGAGCACCACAAGGTCGGCCATGTTAACAGCCATTTCTAGTGGTTGAACTTCGTGAATGAATCCTTGCTTTAAAGCAAACTCTAGGTTCTGAGTGGAGTTGTCTACCCCAACCACATGCCAATGTTCACTCAGACTTGCGGCTAAGGAGCAGCCAATCATTCCAGTTCCAACGATGGTGATAATCTGCTTTTCCATGATTAACGGTGTATGTCGAACGACTGAAGTCTAAACAGTGCTCTGGTAAGTGTCTCCTCGCTGGCGCAGAGGGAGATGCGCAGGTATCCTTCTCCTGCAGAGCCAAATACCGTTCCAGACGTAAGAAATACTCTTGTTTGCTTTAGTATTTCATCACAAAAAGTTTCGGTGCTGAAGATCCAGTTTGGAATTTTTGCCCAAAGAAACATGCCTGCTTGATTGGCTGGAACGCTGCAGCCAAGCGCTTCTGCCATATGTATGGCAATTTTTTTCCGCTCACCATAGTGTTGGTTTAATGTGGCATACCATTCACTTTCAACGCTTAAAGCCGCTGCCGCTGCCAGCTGAACAGGAAGCGACATACCGGAATCCATATTGCTTTTGAACTGTAGCACTGCTTTAACAATGGACTCCTGGCCGGCCAGCATGCCAACTCTCCATCCCGCCATGTTGTGCGATTTACTGAGGGAGTTTAGCTCAACAGCCACCTCCTTGGCTCCTGCGACAGCTAGAATGCTTATAGGTTCGTCATTAAGAATAAAGCTGTAGGGATTATCGGCACAAATGAGTATCTGATGCTTCCTTCCAAATTCAATGAGTCGTGATAGAAGTTCTGGCGTAGCCTTTGCTCCAGTTGGCATGTGTGGGTAGTTTACCCACATCATCTTTACCCTGCTCAGATCACTATTTTCAAGAGAAGTAAAGTCTGGATGGTAGCCGCTTGACTCCTCTAGAAGGTAGGATACGGGGGTGGCTCCTGCAAGCAAAGCGGCATTGGCGTAGGTTGGATATCCTGGATTGGGAACTAACACCTCATCTCCTGTATTCAGGAAGGCCATGGAGAGGTGCATAATTCCCTCCTTGGAACCCAATAGGGGTAGCACTTCGGAATTGGGATTTAGGTCCACATTAAAATAGCGTTTATACCAGCTAGAGAAGGAATTTCTTAGCTCGGGAATGCCTTTATAGCTTTGGTATCCGTTGCTGTGCGAAAGACCGTTGGCCTTGGTCAGACTAGCAAACATTTCCGGAGGAGGTGGTAAATCGGGGTTGCCAATGCCTAGGTTGATAACTTCAACACCTTGCTGCCGGAGCAGTTCAATTTCTGAAAGTTTTCTTGAGAAGAAGTACTCTTCTACCTGAGTAAGCCTGTTGGAGGTAGGGATAATCATTGGATGATGAATTAAGATTTTGTTTACGACACAACTTTTCCCTGCGGGTACTCACCAATTAGCTGTAGTGAGTTTACCCTCTGCCGGACTTGCTCCAGCGTGCGGCGGTATCGTTCATAATCAGAAAAGGTGAGATCGGCGTGAAAATAGTACTCCCAGCTTCGTCCAACCATTGGAAGGGATTGAAGCATGGAGAGGTTGATGTCATTTTGGGCAAATATTTGCAGTGTTGAGTAAAGGCTTCCCACCTGATGGTTCACTGCAAAGCAGATGCTGGCCTTGTTCGAACGCTCCAACGGCTGGGCCCTCTTCTGCAAAATGAGAAAACGGGTGTAGTTCTCCTTATTCGATTCTATACTTTCCGAGAGAATGTTCAAACCGTACTTTTCCGCTGCTAGGTGACTACCTATTGCTGCAATTCCGTGAAGATTTTTGCTTGCAATTTGTTGTGCAGCCAGTGCAGTATCTTCCACCTCCACCAGCTTGACGTTTTTCAACCTGTTGGTAAATTGGCTGCACTGGGCTAGCGCCATGGGATGGGAGTGAATCTCCCTTGTCGATTCAACCGTTTCGCCAGGAAGAGCCATCAGGTTCTGGATAATGCGCAGGTACACTTCTCCTGTAACAAGGAGCTTGGCTTCCCTCAACAGTGCATAGTTTGGCAGGATGCTGCCCGCCACTGAATTCTCAACCGCCATGATACCATAGTCGGCTGCATCGCTTAATACATGTTCAATCAGCTGGCGAAAGGTGAGGCATTCGTCAATTTCGATGGGGGAGAGAAAATACTGTCGGGCTGCAATTTCATGAAAGGAGCCCATAATTCCTTGGATTGCTACTTTAGAACGTTTCATTATCCTCTTTTTGATTTTAAAAAAAAGAGGCCTCCGTTCTGGAGACCTCAAAAGTATTGGCATACACACACACTTTTTTAGTCCCCTCGGATATCGAAGAAATAGTAAAAATAAAAGTAAAACTGCCCTGCTCCTGATGGAGTATAAGGAGGGAAAAGAAGTATGTTGATCGTGTTATTCATAATCGAGCTATACATAAACAAGAAGGCCCCGATTTCGCGGGGCCTTCTATTTGGTATTTCAAACTATCTATCTAAAAATCATACCAAAGCCAAGCCCCTTTTTCCGCTAAAGAAAAAGTAGTAAAAATTGGCGTAATATGAATTTTGGCTTATCATTTCCGGTGTTACTTGAACAGTGCAATTATAGTGTTTTTTTTAATAGAAAGAGCATTCTGAAAAAACTATAATGCTTTCAGCTGCGCAATAACCTCTTCGGGCTTGTTTGCCTTAAAAATAGCATTGCCGGCAACCAAGGCGTTTGCTCCTGCGGCATAGAGCTTTGCTGCATTAGCAGTATCCACACCTCCATCTACCTCTATAATTAGGTTGTGATGCTTTTTGTCGGCCATTTCCCTTAGCCGTGCTATTTTTGCATAGCTGTTCTCTATAAACTTTTGCCCGCCGAATCCCGGATTTACCGACATAATGAGCACCATGTCTGCATCGGCAACGATCTCCTCCAGTTGGCTGACCGCAGTGTGAGGGTTGAGAGCAATGCCAGCCTTCATTCCTAGGGCTTTTATCTTCTGTAGTGTTCTGTGGAGATGAGGACAAGCCTCAATATGTACGGTAAGAATATCGGCACCGGCCTCCTTAAATCGTTCAAGGTATCTGTCGGGATCAACAATCATTAGATGCACATCCAGGGGCTTTTTGGCCAACCGTTTAATTTGCTCCACAACGGGAAAGCCAAAGGAGAGGTTTGGAACAAACAATCCATCCATAATGTCACAGTGAAACCAGTCGGCTTGGCTGCGGTTTACCATTTCAATATCGTCGTTGAGCTGGCCAAAGTTGGCAGATAGGAGGGAGGGTGCAACAATTTTATCCATGGAGTTCTATTTTTAGCAAAGCTAGTGAAAATAAAAAATCCCCCAAAAGCTGGGGGATGGTTCTAGCCAAGATAAGTTCTAAGTATTTTACTTCGAGTGGCGTGCTTGAGCCGTTTAATGGCTTTTTCCTTAATCTGCCGTACTCGCTCACGGGTTAAGTCAAGCTCTAGCCCAATTTCGTCGAGGGTATGTGGTGGTGCACCGTTCAGCCCAAAGTAGAGTTTTACAATGGTAGATTCTCTATCGGTTAGAGTAGCCAAGGCGCGCTCAATTTCCCGGCGGAGCGAATCGTTGAGCAGCCCTTTGTCGGGACTTGGCGTATCGGTGTTCAGCATCACGTCGTACATGTTTCCATCGTCGTCGTTGCTGATGGGAGCATCCATTGAAATGGGGCGGTTGGAACTTTTCATTGCCTCCTTAATATCGCGAGGTGCAATTTCAAGTATTTCCGATAGCTCGTCAATGGTGGGCTCACGTTCAAACCGCTGCTCTAGCTCCGAAAAGGCTTTGTTTATTTTGTTGAGGCTACCAATCTTATTAAGTGGAAGACGCACAATACGTGCTTGCTCAGCCAAGGCCTGTAGAATGGACTGGCGAATCCACCAAACAGCGTAGGATATAAACTTAAATCCGCGTGATTCGTCGAAGCGTTGTGCTGCCTTAATCAAGCCAAGGTTACCTTCATTAATAAGGTCGGGTAAGCTTAAGCCTTGATTTTGGTATTGTTTGGCAACTGAAACCACAAAGCGCAGGTTTGCCTTAATGAGCTGCTGTAAGGCTTCTTCGTCTCCATGCTTAATTTTACGAGCGAGACCTACCTCTTCCTCAGTAGAAAGCAGGTCAACCTTCCCAATTTCGTGCAAATATTTGTCGAGCGAAGGGGTTTCTCGGTTGGTTACTTGCTTAGTGATTTTAAGTTGTCTCATAGGTAAAGTGCAGGTTCAGGGTCAGGGAACAAAATAGGTTTCTTTACGCCTTGAAAGTAATAAAAGGAATGAGAATAAAAAAGATTTGTCCTTATTTTGGTTTTTTTCGGCACATTTTCAAAAAAAATGACAAAAATATTCATTCTTCCAAAGATTTTCCTTATAATTGCACCATTAAACACTAGGGTTCAACCCCTTGAGGTATCCACCTCAATAGTAGTGATTCCAACTCTCAATTGTCAATTATTATTCAAATTGCTCAGCAAAGCATTTGTTTTTCTAGTATTTACCAACCCTACATGACATTATGTACGATATTCTGGAGCTGAATAAGAAGCTTCTTCCTGAACTTCGGGAAATTGCCAAAACATTAAACATTAAAAGAATAGAATCCCTGAAGAAGCAGGAACTAATTTATCGAATCCTTGATGCACAGGCTGTTTTGGATGTGAACATTAAAGATCCAAAGAAAAGAGAACCCCTCGAAAGAAAACGGGAACAGCCAAAGGAGATAGTAAAAGAGCCCTTTGTTAAAAAAGAACACGTTAGACAGGAGGAGCACCGACCACAGAAACCTCAGGAGAGTCAGGTAAAACCAGAGGAGCGTCCTGCTGAAGTAAAGCCAGAAGAGGTGAAGAAGGAGGAGGTTCGAAAGGTTGCCCTTCCATCTGCACGATTTGCAAAGGAAGAGCGTGGCGACTCCGACCAGAGAACTCGAGAGCGTAAGCGTTTTAAGAGAAAAGACGTGCCAGAAGGTAGAGTATGGACCGACAATAGAAAGCGGGTTGAAGACACCACTGCCATTGAGTTGTCGGCAGATATACCGGAGGTTACAGAAGATGTTGTGCCTGAAGATGTAGTTACTCCAGAAGTTGAGGCTACTGCAGCTCCCCAGCAGGAGGCTGCTCCTGCCGCAGCACAGTCAACAGATGAGCCACGCGTAGTACAGCTCAATTTTGCAAAAAAAGGCAACGAGAAGCGACAAGATCGTTTTGACTTCGATGGATTAATAAATACAACGGGTGTTCTTGAAATTATGCCAGACGGCTACGGCTTCTTGAGGTCTTCGGATTATAACTACCTCAGCTCACCCGACGATGTGTATGTTTCCCAATCGCAAATAAAGCTTTTTGGCCTTAAAACCGGAGATACGGTTACGGGTAGCATTCGTCCTCCAAGAGAAGGCGAAAAATATTTTCCGCTCATTAAGGTAATCGAGATCAATGGCCGTGACCCTGAGTACATTCGCGACCGAGTTTCCTTCGACTATCTCACCCCTCTTTTCCCCAACGAAAAGTTTAACATTACAGGTAATGGTAACCGCGACCTTTCTGCAAGAATTGTGGACATGTTTGCGCCCATAGGGAAGGGCCAACGCGGACTAATTGTAGCACAGCCGAAGACTGGTAAAACCATGCTTCTTAAGGCTATTGCCAATGCTATTGCCGACAACCATCCCGAGGTATACATGATTGTGCTGCTCATCGATGAGCGCCCAGAGGAGGTTACCGACATGGCCCGCAGCGTAAAGGCGGAGGTAATTGCCTCCACCTTCGATGAACCAGCTGATAGGCACGTTCGCGTGGCAAACATTGTGCTGGAAAAGGCAAAACGTTTGGTAGAGTGTGGTCACGATGTGGTTATTCTTCTTGACTCCATTACCCGTTTGGCTCGCGCTTTCAATACAGTACAGCCTGCATCGGGCAAGGTGCTTTCGGGAGGTGTAGACGCCAACGCACTGCACAAACCAAAACGTTTCTTTGGTGCAGCCCGCAACATAGAAAATGGGGGGTCCCTCACCATTCTTGCCACGGCACTTACCGAAACGGGATCGAAGATGGACGACGTTATTTTTGAAGAGTTCAAGGGAACCGGTAACATGGAACTACAGCTCGACAGAAAGCTTTCCAACAAGCGAGTTTACCCAGCAGTGGACATTGTTGCCTCCAGCACGCGTCGTGAGGATCTGCTGGTTGACAAGGATGCTCTACGCCGGTTGTGGATACTCCGGAACTATTTAACCGATATGAATTCCATTGAGGCAATGGAGTTTTTACGCGACAGGTTGGTGAAAACGATATCAAACGATGAGTTTTTGATATCTATGAATAGCGACTAGGTATACCTTAATAGTAATATATAAAAGTGCGGTGTTGAGCCGCACTTTTTTTGGCGTACAGTGATCTTGAGCAGCTTGAGTATTATTTGAATTGAGAATGAATAAGTCAATAATGCGCAGAACTTGCTCAATAACATAGCCAACATTTTTCAATTTGTGCTAACTTTGAATGTTTTTTTGTTAGCCAAGTTTCTACATTATAAAACAACTATACCACAATGGCAAAAAGCAAGAAGTTTATTACCTGCGACGGTAATTATGCCGCTTCTCACATCGCTTATATGTTTAGCGAAGTTGCGGCCATTTATCCCATCACTCCGTCGTCAACCATGGCCGAGTACATTGACGAATGGGCCGCATTTGGTAGGAAAAACATCTTTGGACAACCGGTTAAGGTTGTTGAAATGCAAAGCGAAGCAGGTGCAGCTGGTGCGCTCCACGGCTCTCTTCAGTCGGGTGCTCTAACCACTACCTATACTGCATCGCAGGGTCTCCTACTCATGATTCCTAACATGTACAAAATTTCCGGTGAGTTACTCCCTGGCGTTTTCCATGTTTCGGCTCGAAGCCTTGCCGCTCAGGCACTTTCTATTTTTGGAGACCACAGTGACGTAATGGCTACTCGTCAAACTGGATTTGCCATGCTGGCAACCAGTAGCGTTCAGGAGGTTATGGATTTGGCTGCAGTTGCCCACCTCTCCGCTATTAAAGGACGTGTTCCGTTCCTTCATTTCTTCGATGGTTTCAGAACATCGCATGAGATTCAAAAGATTGAAGCGCTGGATATGGAAGAGCTCGCTGGTCTTGTTGACCAAAAAGCACTTCAGGCATTTCGTGATAGAGCACTAAATCCTGAGCACCCTGTAACCAGAGGTACTGCTCAAAACCCCGATATTTATTTTCAGGCTCGCGAAGCAGCTAATCGCTTTTACGATGCCATTCCCGAAACAGTGGAAGGCTACATGAAGGAGCTTAGCAAGCTTACAGGTCGTGAATACAACCTTTTTGATTACTACGGAGACCCCAATGCTGAGAACGTTGTTGTAGCCATGGGTTCCGTTTGCGATACATTGAAGGAGGTTGTTGACCATTTGAATGCTAAAGGAGAAAAGGTGGGCCTTATCAACGTTCACCTATACAGACCATTCTCCATTAAGCATTTCCTTAAGGCATTCCCCAAATCGGCTAAACGTGTTGCGGTACTCGATCGTACCAAGGAACCCGGAGCCAACGGCGATCCCCTTTATTTGGACGTTAAGGAACTTTTCTATGGAAAAGAAAATGCGCCTCTCATTGTTGGTGGACGTTATGGACTAAGTTCGAAAGATACCACTCCCGCACAGATGATTGCCGTTTTTGAGAACCTCAAGATGGCTGAACCTAAGAATCAATTCACCGTTGGTATTGTTGACGATGTGACCTTCAAGTCACTTCCTCTTGGACCGGAGGTTAATCTTGGTGCAAAGGGAACATTCCAGGCAAAGTTCTACGGTCTTGGTTCTGATGGAACTGTTGGAGCCAACAAGAACTCCATTAAGATTATTGGAGACAATACCGAAAAGTATGCTCAGGCTTACTTTGCCTACGACTCCAAGAAGTCAGGTGGAATTACCGTTTCCCACCTTCGGTTTGGTGATAAACCAATTCGTTCTCCTTACCTGGTAAATACTCCAGACTTTGTGGCCTGTCACGTACCGTCCTATCTTGGTAAGTACGATATGCTTAAAGGTATCCGTAAGGGAGGCACCTTCTTGCTAAACAGTATTTGGGATGTTGAAGAAACCAAGTCGAAGTTGCCCAATAGCATTAAGAAGCAACTCGCAGAAAATGAGGTTGATTTCTACATTATCAATGCCACGGCTATTGCAGAGGAGATTGGACTAGGCAACCGTACCAACACTATTATGCAGAGTGCTTTCTTCAGGATTGCTGAGGTTATTCCTTTTGACCTTGCCGTTAAGAGCATGAAGAAAGCCATTGACAAGAGCTTTGGCCGTAAGGGTGAGGATATTGTTAAGATGAACTACGCTGCGGTTGACCGTGGAGGTGATGTTACAAAGGTTGAGATACCCGCTGAGTGGGCTAAGTTAGGTGCTGATGCATCGAATGCAAGACCCAATGCTCCAGAGTTTATCTCAAAAGTGGTGGACCCAATTAATAGCCTAAAGGGTGATGATCTTCCTGTTAGTGCCTTTGCTGGTCGTGAGGATGGAACTTTCCCCGCAGGTACCACTGCCTTTGAAAAGCGTGGTATTGCCGTTAATGTTCCGGAGTGGGTTGGTGAAAACTGTATCCAGTGTAACCAGTGCTCCTATGTATGTCCTCACGCTGTAATTCGTCCTTTCCTCCTTACCGAAGAGGAGCTCAAGAACGCTCCTGAAGGCACCAAGGCCGTTAGGGGTAACGGTGGAATTAAGGAATACTCCTTCAAGATACAGATTAGCCCATTGGATTGTACCGGTTGTGGCAACTGCGTTGATGTATGCCCTGCTCCTAAGAAAGCACTGGTTATGCAGCCACTTGAAACCCAAATGGCAGAAGATGCTCGCTGGGATTACATGCACAACAAGGTTGGTTACAAGGATACCATCCTCGATAAAACAAAAACTGTTAAGAACAGCCAGTTTGCTCAACCACTATTTGAGTTTTCCGGTGCCTGCGCAGGTTGCGGCGAAACTCCTTACATAAAGGCTATCACCCAGCTGTATGGTGATCATATGATGGTTGCCAACGCTACTGGATGTTCCTCTATTTATGGTGGTTCTGCGCCAGCTACTCCATACTGTGCCAATAAAGAGGGTAAGGGGGTTGCTTGGGCTAACTCACTCTTTGAAGACAACGCAGAATTTGGATTTGGTATGGCTACCGGAGTTGACAATCTCCGCAACCGTCTTGCATCCATTATGACAGAGGGGTTGAATGGAGAGGTTAGTGCTGAGGCTAAGGCAGCTATGCAAGAGTGGCTCGATGGTATGAACAATTCCGAGAAGTCGAGGGTTGCTTCAGCTAAGCTCGTTGCCATATTGAAGAAAGAGACCTCGCCTGTTGCAAAGCAAATTCTCGACCTACAGCAATATCTAGTAAAGAAGTCTGTATGGATCTTTGGCGGTGATGGCTGGGCTTACGATATTGGATACGGTGGACTAGACCACGTATTGGCATCTGGTGAAGATGTAAACGTATTGGTTCTTGATACCGAAGTTTACTCCAACACCGGCGGTCAATCGTCGAAGTCTACACCAGTTGGAGCTGTTGCTAAATTTGCTGCCTCTGGCAAACGGGTAAGGAAGAAGGATCTTGGCATGATGGCAATGTCCTATGGCTATGTGTATGTTGCACAGGTTGCTATGGGCGCCAGCCAGAACCAATATTTCCAAGCTCTTAAGGAAGCAGAAGCATATCCTGGACCATCGCTCATCATTGCCTACGCTCCATGTATTAACCATGGTTTGCATGCAGGTATGGGAGCTACCCAGCGCGAGGCTAAGCATGCTGTTGAGTGTGGATATTGGCATCTATACCGCTTCAACCCCATGTTGGAAGCAGAGGGTAAGAATCCATTCACCCTTGATAGCAAAGAGCCAGACTGGAGCAAGTTCCAAGACTTCCTGCAAGGCGAGGTAAGGTATACCTCTCTCCAGAAGTCCTTCCCAGCAGAAGCGTCAGAGTTGTTTGGCGTTGCACAGAAGAATGCGGAGTGGCGCTATAAGGGCTATGTTCGCATGGCAAATCAGGATTACTCGAAGTAGTCCTTTTGATAAAAGTTTAGGAGAGCGGGGATATCCCCGCTCTTTTTTTTGATTGAATTTTTCTAAATTCACCCACAAACAGTTTTGCTATTGTGAGGAAGTTAATAGGCCTTCTTTTCCTTTTAATAACGAGTTACCCAATTGTTGGTCAAACGCCCCCCTATATCCATTTCCGGGGTGGAGAGGATATTCCCTCGTCTGAGACCTACCACGTTATTCAGGATCGGCAAGGCTACATATGGATTGCTACGGCTAATGGAGTTAGTCGTTTCGATGGGTATGAGTTTAGGAATTTTGGTGAAAAGGATGGTCTCCCGGACAATGTGATTCTTGAAATATATGAAGACTATAAAGGAAGAATATGGTTTGTCTCCTATTCTGGCCTGCTCTCTTATTACTACAGAGGAAAGATTTTTCCATACAAGTATAATTATCTTATGCCTAAAATATTTGCTGGAGGGAGAGGTGCTGTTAAACTTTCTTTTTGTGTAAGTAAATATGATGAGGTATTGGTAAGTGTTATTCACAAGGGGGCATTTAAAATATCTTCGAATGGAACCATTGTAAAATTATATTCAAGCATACCAAACCAGTTTATTATTGATTTCTCTTATAAATTAGGTAATGCATTTATTACGTACGATACCTCAAAAGTCAAATATGGATGGCGTTTGATACTGGCTGATAAACAAAATGTGAATAGTTCATTGCAGCCTGTATTTTTTTCGTCTCATTTTTTTGCTGTTCAAAATAAGAAGGATGAAGCCTTATTGACCTTCGATTGCAGTCTTATTTCATACCAAAGTGGGGTCATTCATGTTGATTCTGTTTCCAAACCAATTATCTGGACGAGTGTTGATCGTGAGGGACACGTATGGATTTCCAAATATGGTGGAGGGGTAGCTTGCTACCGGAATTTTGACATTTCTAAACCTCCATTGATAAAGCTTTTTAATGGTTTGTCTATCACTTCTGTCGTGGAGGATCATGAGGGTGGTTATTGGTTAAGCACCTACGCCAACGGTATATTTTATGTGAGTAGTATTCAGAATAAAACCTATTTCTGGAACCCCGGACAGATGGGCAAGGGGCAAATACAGGCGTTCTGTGCGACACCCAATGGCATTTGGGTTGGATTTGACAGAGGAAAGCTCAGTATGATTTCTCGAGAGTCGGTTCCTAAGGAGATCAACACCTCTTTTTTGTATCAGTACGACATTTCAATAAACGGGTTGGTTTGTGATGAGAGACACCAGAGGTTGTGGCTTCTGAGTAACGTTTTTCTTTATTCCGAGCAGGATGGTAAATTTGTAAGACATACAGACAACAAAACCTATAGGGGGAATCCTCAAGGGTTCTCAGCGAAGTGTTTGGCGATTGACGGCGATAGGTTATGGCTGGGCACTCGCTTAGGAGTTATACTTTACGATGGTCATCATGTGGTATATAATTCCCGAGACAGTGGTGATTTTAGTGGCTCAGTAAGTTCAATAGTTGTTGCAAGAGATGGAATAAAGTGGCTTGGGTGTTCCAATGGACTATGGAAATATGAGAATGGCAAGTTTGATTGGTTGGGTCTATCAATTCCGATTCTCCGCAGTCGGATTAGCGAGTTAGCATTCAACCCCATTGATGGTTCACTTTGGATAGCTACGCATGGCGAAGGGCTTGTAATATTTAACAAGAAAGTCATTGCTATTATTAACCAGTCATCAGGCTTAGCTTCCAATGTGGTAACTTCCATTGCCATGGGACCTGATAGAGTATGGGTTGGAACGAGTGCTGGTATTAATCAAATTTCAATTATACCAGATATTTCAGGTCAATATACAGTTGGAGCATTTGACCGTTCAGTTGGAATTGTTTCTAACGAAATTGTAGGTCTTCAGGCTACAGATTCAACGTTGATTATTGGTACACGAGAGGGATTATTGGTCTATCCATATGAAAAATTTGATCAACAAGTTCGCCCAAAGGTCTATATTACCAAATTTGAAGTCAATGGAAAAGATACAACAACGACCAATAATGCTTCATACTCATACTTGCAAAATCACATAGCTATTAGTTTTTCTGGACTTACATTTAAAACTCTACGAAAAACACTTTTTCGGTACAAACTTCATAAAGACGATCCTGAATTTTCCTATACCCGGTTTCCTTCCGTGACGCTTCCTGCTTTATCACCAAACTCCTATAACTTCGAGGTATGGGCCCAAAATGCATATGGACAGTGGAGCGAGGAGCCTGCTACCATTGATTTTGTAATTAACTCGCCCTTTTGGGATACCCCTTGGTTTATATTTCTGGTATCTACATTAATTATCGCCATAATTTCTACTCTTTTTGCATACCGGTTTAGATCGCTAAAACGCCAAACGGCACTTTCAAGAAGACTTGATGGTTGGAAGCAACAGGCCCTTCTTCAGCAAATGAATCCTCACTTCATCTTTAATACGCTTAACTCTATTCAACTTTTTATTCTTCAAAACGATACGTTGTCTAGCCACCGATATCTTACCAAGTTTGCCAAGCTGATGCGGTTAACACTGGATAATTCCCAGAACTTTAGCGTTCGGTTGTCAGAGGAACTCGAAACCATTAATCTCTATTTGGAGTTAGAGGCCTTACGGGCAGATGGAAAGTTTACTTTTGAAATTCAGCAGCCGGAGGACCTTCTCCTTGAGGCCAGAATACCGAGCCTTATTATTCAACCGTTTATTGAAAATGCCATATGGCATGGGGTTATGCCAAAAACATCGCCAGGAATAATTACAATTCAGTTTAGGCAGAAGGCAAATAGTATTCTCTGCACCATTGAAGATAATGGTATAGGAAGGAAGGCGGCAGAAAGTTATGCCGCTACCAGAGTGCATAAATCGCTGGGTTCAAAAATTACCATGCAGCGGTTGCAGTTGCTTAAATCGTTGCATAATCAACAGCTTGGAATCCTTTATAAGGATTTGATGGACAAGGATGGTAATCCCAGCGGAACTCGTGTTGAGTTAACTATTCCCATATTAAGTAGTAAAATACAGCTAGATTAAAATTATTACCTTTGCCAACCATAAAATGTGATTGAAATGCTTCGGGCAGTTGTTGTTGATGATGAGGTAGCGGCGATAAAATCAATTGAGTTAATCGCTCAACGTTTTTGTCCCGAAATTGAAATGGTTGGGTCGGCAATGTCGTTTGAAACAGGACTCGAATTAATATTAAAAGTTAATCCTGACCTTGTTTTTTTGGATGTGCAGATGCCAAGAGGAACAGGTTTTGACCTTCTTGAGGCTGTTCCTGATAGGAAGTTTGACATAATATTTGTTACTGCTTATCATCACTATGCCGTTAAGGCCTTTAAGTATAGTGCCGTTGATTACCTGTTGAAGCCAATTGTGATCGAGGACTTGATTGATGCTGTGCGAAAGGTAAAAAAAACAAGGGAGGACAGGGTTAGCGATAAGACAAAATACCTTGCTTTGTTTGAAAATCTCAATACGGTTCTGCCCAGTAAGTTAATTATTCCACATTCGCTGGGATTTGAACATGTAGATCTCAATAAAATCCTTTTTCTTGAACAGTCAGAAAATGGGGCTACTGTGCATACTGTAGATGGAACTCAGTGGATGTCGACGAAGGAACTCAAGGAGTTTGAGGAAATTTTGACTGAACGTAGCTTTTTTAAGATAAGCCAAACGGTGCTCGTTAATCTTATGCATGTAGCCAAGGTGAATAAATCGGCCAAGAGCCTTTCTTTTTCGGATGGTAGGATTATTGCTGTGGCTCCTAAAAGATTACCTATCCTCCTTGAGCAAATTGAAAAGTTGTGGAATAATTAAATCTGAAAAGTTGGGTCGGATAGTTGGGATTGATTATGGACGTAAGCGGGTGGGGGTTGCCGTAACCGATCCATTGCAAATTGTTGCTCAAGGTATTACCACGGTACACTCCTCCGAAATAATTGACTATCTAAGAGATTACTTTTCACGCGAGGATGTAGAGTTGGTTGTTGTTGGATATCCTCGGCAGATGAATAATATGCCTAGTGAAGGAGCTCGCTTTGTTCAGGAGTTTCTAAACAGAATGAAGAAGGTATTCCCAAACATGCCAGTGACCCTTGTCGATGAGCGCTTCACGTCTAAAATTGCTACTCGCGCTATTCTTGATGCTGGTGCAAAAAAGAAGGAGCGAATGAACAAAGAGCTGGTGGACATGGTTAGTGCTTCGCTAATTTTGCAAAGCTACATGGAGGCTCGTAGTTATAGAAAAAACGATTAAACGCATGATATTACCTGTTTACGTATATGGTTCACCTGTATTAAGAAAGGTAGCAGAGGAAATAGATCAATCCTATCCTGAGCTAAAGGAGTTAATAGATAGTATGTTTGAGACTATGTATACCTCGGATGGAGTTGGCTTGGCTGCGCCGCAAATTGGAAAATCGATACGCCTCTTTGTTATTGATGCTAGACCCATGGTTGAGGACTATCCCGACATGGAAGGCTTTAAGCGTGTTTTTATTAATGCGCATATTGTTGAAAAATCGGGCGAGCCATGGTACTTCAATGAAGGGTGTCTCAGTATCCCAAACCTTAGGGAGGATGTTCGTAGAGAGGAAACCGTGCGTATGCAATACCTTGATGAGAATTTTCACCCACACGATGAGGTATTTAGCGGTATTGCTGCTCGAATTATTCAGCACGAGTATGACCATATCGATGGTGTTTTGTTTGTCGACAGGCTAGCACCTTTGAGAAAAAGGATGATTCAAGGAAAGCTTGCTGCTATCTCAAAGGGGCGATTTACCTCCTCCTACAAAACGAGGGTTGGATAGCATTTGACTTCACATCTGGATTGTTGTAACTTGAGGTGGGCTATGTGTTTCACCTTTTTATGGCAACCGACCTATTTGAAAGGCTAAAGCTACTTCCCATGCTCCGTATAACGCTCCCATTGTTGGCTGGCGTTATCTTGGCATTTCTACTCCCCTCATTTTCTTATATCGGTCCTCTTGTGGCTATAGTAGTTTTACTTGCTATCGCAGCTTTCTTGGGAGGTCGATTATCCTACGTATACCGATGGGTTTGGGGTATGCTAATTTGTGCTGTACTATTTCTTGTTGGCATGTTATCGGTGTCCATCAATTCCGAAACGCCAGCATACCCCGAAGGATATACTGGGATATTTAAGTTGCAGCTCATCGATAGACCTGAGCCGCGTTCAAACAGCATTCGAGTGGAGGCACTTCTTACGGGGGAGATACGTAACGATAGTATCTACGTTAGAAGAGCAAAGGTTCTGCTATACTTGAAGCAATCGGATTCGCTAGCACAAGCACTAATGCCTAGGGATTTTTTGCTGGCAAGTTTGAGGCTTCAAGCTCCACCATTGGCGATGAACCTAGGTGATTTTAACTATCGACAATACCTTGCCAATAGGGGAATTTACTTCTGCGCCTATCCAGCTAATAATGATGTAATTTATTTGGGTAAGGAGAGCCGCTTCTCTTTTGTTCTCTTTTTTCGTCGATTGCGTGCAAATCTTATTCAGCGGTTGCCCCACCTGAGCATTGAGGGGAAAGACCTAGCCGTATTTTCGGCACTTACTCTTGGATACAAGGGGTTGCTTGACCCTGATACTCGAAACGACTTTGTTGCCGCTGGTGCCATGCATGTTTTGGCTGTTTCTGGTTTGCACGTTGGCATTGTATATTTGGTTGTGGCCTTTATGGTTGGACTAAACGACAAGCAAAAGCGATTTTTGAAGCAGCGAGCCTTTCTCGTAATAATTCTGCTCTGGGTATACGCATTTCTTACGGGGCTTCCTCCATCGGTATTTAGGGCTACGGTTATGTTTTGTTTCGTGGTAGGAGCCAAGGTTTTTCGAAGGCAGGTCAACATTTACAACTCCATTGCTGCCTCGGCCTTTGTGCTGATTCTTTTTCAACCCAAAATTATTTATGACATTGGCTTTGTGCTTTCGTATCTTGCTGTGATTTCAATTGTGTATTTCCAACCCAAAATATATGCTTGGTTCTCACCAAAGGGATGGCTATTGCAGAAAGTGTGGGGTTTAACGTCGGTATCTCTTGCTGCGCAAATTGCCACCACTCCCGTTTCGGTGGCAGTGTTTGGTCAATTTCCAACCTACTTTTGGCTTTCAAACATTGTGGTGATTTTGCTTGCAACCGCAATCCTATATTTATCCGTTCCTTTCGCAGTAATTGCAAGTATTTGGACTACTGCAGGGATGTATGTAGGTAAGGTGCTTGCTCTATTTTTGTTTTTAATGAGGTGGTCCACCGATTTTGTGGAACATTTGCCAGGGTCAATCATTCACGGACTTAGCCTTTCGATATGGCAAACAGTGGCTATAATTATTGCCATTATGGCGCTGGCTTTTTATGTTGAACTGAAAAAAAAGCTAGCATGGGTGGTTTGTCTTTTCAGTCTTGCTTTTGCTATTCTTTATCATGGGTGGATAGAGATAGGGCAAAAACAGCAGGCGTTCATTGCGGTATTGTCTGCTCGCTCAAACACTATCATCGTTCTGGTGAAGGGGCGTTCGGCAAAGGTGTTGTGGAATGAAGAACGGATGGAAAAAAGCGTGCTGCTTCAACAGTTGATCGGCTTTAAACGGTTTTATGGAATTGAAGGGATAGAGCTAGTTTCAATGGGGGATGCCATGGGGCTAAAATCGCTATCTGTTAACCACGCTATGGTTGCAGATAGCAGTATGCTGGCCATCGGTTTTGGAGAGAAACGAATAATTGTTCATTTGAAGGGACGAATCCCTAGATTATTTGTAAAGGAGGTAAAGAACGAAAAGTTGTATGCCGATATTGTGATTACACCTACTGTGTATGACGCGTTGGCTATTAAAAGGGTTGTTTCTGCCAAAGCATTTGTGGTTGGTGGTTATGTTCCAAGAAAGTTGCAAAATGACTCCCTTCCGGCTGATTTATGGATTATGCCACTTCGTGGAGCTTATTGTCTGTCAATCAAAGGATAAAATTTGTGTAAAAAGGGTGGTTGATTTAGTGTGAAGTATTACTTTTGCCTCCTAGTCTTTTAATTTTTCAAGCTTCCGTATGAAAATTATTGTTGCCGGAGCAGGTGAAGTTGGCGTGCATTTGGCCAAAATGTTAAGCAATGAGTATCATGATATTGTGATAATCGATTCCAATGAAGACCTTCTTCGTTTGCTCGATTCAAATGCCGATGTAACAACCGTAAATGGCTCTGCAACGAATATTAGTACATTAATTGAGGCTGGCATTAAAAAAACAGACCTGTTTATAGCGGTTACCCACTACGAGGAGACCAATATAATTGCAGCAGTGCTTGGAAAGCGACTTGGTGCCAAAAAGGTAATCGCCAGAATCGACAATCACGAGTACCTTCAGCCCAATAACAAAGAAATTTTCCTGAACCTCGGGATTGACTACCTCTTTTACCCTGAGAAGATAGCAGCGCGTGAAATAATCGGGTTGCTTGGACAAACTAGCTCAACAGAGTATGTAGACTTTAGCAATGGGAAACTTTCTCTTATTGTGTTTAAGCTAGAGGAGAGCGCTCCTGTAGTGGATAAAACTTTGCTGCAGGCTACGCACGACAATGAGAAGTTGGAGTATAGGGCAGTGGCTATTAGCCGTGAGGGTGAAACTTTGATTCCTCGCGGAAATGATCAGTTTAAGGCTGGAGATTTGGTGTACGTAATTTCCAACCAGACCGGGATCAAGGAGATGCAGAAATACTCTGGTAAAACAAATATCGATGTGCACAACCTCATGATTCTTGGGGGAAGTCGTATCGGCGTTCGGGTGGCAATGGAGCTGGAAAATCACGCCAATATTAAGCTGGTGGAACTCGATAAGGACAAAAGTATACGTCTTGCAGAGTTCCTGCAAAATACGCTTGTGATTAATGGTGACGGACGAAATACCGATCTTTTGCTGGAAGAGGGATTGCGGAATATGGATGCCTTTGTTGCGGTTACTGGTAATTCGGAGACAAACATTCTCTCCTGTATGCTGGCCAAGCGCATGGGCGTAAAGAAAACCATTGCTGAAATTGAAAACCTCGATTATATTAAGCTTGCCGAAAGTGTTGGTATTGATACGGTGATCAACAAGAAGCTTATTACGGCTAGCCGTATTTTCCGGTTTACCATGAGCACCGATGTGCAGGCCATTAAGTGTTTAACCGGTAGCGAAGCGGAGGTTTTGGAGTTTATTGTTAAGCCGGGTGCCGCTGTTACCAAAGGTCCAGTGAAGCATATCAATTTTCCCAAGGATGCCATTATTGGTGGAGTTGTTCGAGGTGATGTAGCCTTTATAGCTAAGGGGATTACCGAAATAAAGGCCTATGACCGTGTTGTTGTTTTTGCCCTGCCCTCCGCCATCAATAAAATTGGAAAGTATTTCAACTAGTGGGATGATCATACCCCACACCGTTTAGAATTCTCCCTTTTGGTTTTAGGAGTAGTTAGTCTGGCATTATCTTGCTCGATTCCATTCCGGTATTAGGTGCCCCTCGTTGTACTATGCCGCCAATCATGGTAACAATGGAAAGGGCAATAACAAATGCAAGCACACCTTCCGAAATTTCTGGAATGGCATAAGCAGCGGGGATAGAGTAAAAGAGCAGAATAGTGATAAGTCCTCGTGGAGCTATGTATACCTGTGGAACCATATCCTTTTTGGAAAATACAAAAAAGTAGAGAAATCGAACGCACAGCGCCGCTAGGGCAATGATTACCCCTTCCCAAAGTACATCCCACGATATAAGGCTCTGTAAATTTATGCTGTAACCAAAGAGTATAAAGAACACTGTTCTGATTAAAAAGGTGGACTCGCGTACGATTAGCCTGAATAGCTTAAGCTCCTCTTTTAGCTGCTCAAAGTGAATATATTTAGTTATCTTCTTTATTGAAAAAAGTTGAAGATTGTTGGCGAACAGCCCAAAGGCTAGAATGAGAAGAAGCGATGAAAGGTGAGCTTTCTTTCCCAGTGCAAACATGAGTATTAACAATGCGAGAATGAGGAAAAACTTGTTGTGCGACTGTATTCTAGTGATGATATAGGCCAGAAATAGCACACCAACAACTGAAATGACGGCAAGAAGAATCAAATTTACTGTAAAGTAGGTCGCCGACTCTGGTGTGAACGATTGGTTTTCTACTATATAGTTAAAAAACATGATGCCTAGAATATCGGAGAAGGTTGACTCATAGGTAATGAATTCCCTTTTTTTGAGCGTCAACTTTTTTATGCTGGGAATGGCAATGGCGCTGCTGATTACCGCAAATGGAACGGCGTTCGCCAGAGCGCTATGGAAATCAACATCAAAGGCTAGGGTGAATATTTCGGCCAAAAGAAATATCGCAGCGATTTGCTGCACTAGAGCCGCCGTGAAGGAGCTTAATATTAGGGGGAGCTTTTCCTTTGTAAGTTCAAGGTCAATAGCACCATCAAGAACGATAAAAATAAGCCCAACAATTCCTGAGAGCTGCAGAAATTGATTTACTCCAGTAATTTCATAGCCCAGCGAATGTGCCCCAACTTTAATTACAGCACCAATTACCATTAGCATGAGCACTGCAGGAACATGGGTTTTTTCCGCCAAAAGGTCAAAAAAGTAGGAGAGAATCACCAAAACGGCAATTACTATTATCAGCAGGTAGCTGTCAATCATATATCAGTTTTTTCAAATTTAGAAAAAATGGCCAATTGTCTATTGATTTAATTGAAGAAACCATCGTATATTGCTTTTGTTAAAAAAGGTTAAATATGAGTTCTAGAGCATCTCACCTTATACCCGTCGCACTTCTGGCAAGTATTCTGGTTGGTATATCCCAGCTGGGCTGCCGTCACGACTCCAACGTTATTGATGAATTTCCTCCTGTATGTTTCGATACCGAGGTTCTCCCCATATTCCAAACATCTTGTGCCTATTCAGGTTGCCACAATGCTTCAACTGCAGAGGCAGGGGTTATTTTGGATAGCTACAGTAATATACTTAGCCACGTTAAACCCTACGACTCAAGAAATAGTTCTGTTTATCAGGCAATAACGAGTGTGTGGGAGGCACCTATGCCACCAGATCGTCCGTTGACAAAGGAGCAGAGAACAATCATTCGAGTATGGATTGATCAGGGAGCAAAGGAAACCAAGTGCGATACTACGGGGCAAAATATCCCCCCAGTTGTGGAGGCCTGTTTTTCCAGAGATGTTCTGCCGGTCATGCTTTCCAGCTGCGCTATAAGTGGTTGCCACGACGCTACAACTGCAGCCGAAGGGGTAAGGTTGTACAGCTATACTACAGTAATGCAGAGCGGAGTAACAGCATACCAACCTGCTAGTAGCAGGGTATACAATGCCCTGTCAAAAGCGGCAGGAAGTGAGGATATTATGCCGCCATCACCTTATCAGCGACTGCCTCAAGCGGCTATTGATAGCATATACAGATGGATTCTACTTGGTGCAAAGAATGAGACCTGTGTAACCGCATGCGATACGGTGAGCACCATTACATACGCACTCCATATTTCACCCATAGTTCAGAGCAATTGCTTGGGTTGCCACTCTGGAGGGAGTCCATCGGGTGGTGTACCGCTGTCTACCTATGCTGATGTGGTGTATGCAGTGAACAACAACCATCTCATTCAATCGGTAAATCGAACAGGAACTTTCCCAATGCCACCATCGAGCTCTCTTTCAACTTGTGAGATACGGCAATTTGAATTATGGGCACAAACAGGAACTACTCAAAAATAGAACCCAATGAAGGCTAATTTGATACTTGCGTTACTCATTATTGTTGGAGTTTCATCTTGCTACTACGACAACAGTGAGGAACTTTACCCCGAACTTCTAAGTGGTTGCGACACTACTTCGGTGACCTATTCAACAACCATTGCACCAATGCTTAGTTCCTACTGTCTTGGCTGCCACAGCAACGCTTCTGCAAATAGCTTCGGTGGTGGCATTAAGCTGGAAAACTATTCTGACGTAAAGACCTATGTCGATAACGGGAAGTTGGTAGGTGCCATCAAGCATCTTTCTGGGTATTCCCCAATGCCGAAGAATGCAGGTAAACTGTCTGATTGTAAGATATCTCAACTAGATATTTGGGTAAATAGTGGTGCTGCCAACAACTAAACGTTACAGCATACGCCATCTGCCGTTTTTGTCATAGTAATACCAATACGTAATAGGATGAGGAAGCTTTTACCGGTTTTTATAATGGCCTTATTCTCTGCTTATAGCGGGCGGTGCCAAGATTTGGATTCTTTGCTGGATCAGCAGATGGGACCCCAAATTAACTATGCAACAGCAACATTTAAATCAAGCCGGATTATAGATTTTCATTCGGTGGAGCAAATGAAGAAGGGGCAACTCGATTTTCGTATTAATCACAGGTTTGGTCAGCTCAATACGGGTTCATATGAATTTTGGGGATTAGACCAAAGCACCATTAAGCTCTCTTTAGAGCTTGGGATAACCGATTGGCTTATGGTTGGAATAGGAAGAAGCTCCTATGAAAAAACGTATGATGGTTCTTACAAAGTGAAGCTGTTTCGCCAATGCTCCGGAGCTAAAAACTTCCCTGTAACTATTTCCTACTTCTCGAGCATTCACATAAATACGCTTAAGTGGGAAAACCCTAATCAAACCAACTATTTTTCTTCACGGTTGGCATATACTCACCAAATTCTTGTAGGCCGAAAGTTTAGTGAGCGGTTAAGCTTACAGGTCTCTCCAACTTTGGTGCACCGTAACCTAGTGGCAACCACGCTCGATCAAAACGATCTGTGGGCAATGGGAGTTGGTGGTAGAATAAAGTTGACAACGCGCTTCTCCTTGAATTTTGAATACTACTATATTGTGCGGCCAATTGACCAGCGAACTGATACCAAGTATACTAATCCACTGGCGTTTGGTGTGGATATTGAAACTGGTGGACACGTTTTTCAGCTGTTTGTTACCAACTCTGTGGGCAACTCCGAAAATCACATCATAGGTGAAACCATAGGAAAGTGGTCAAAAGGAGACATTCACTTTGGGTTCAACATTTCACGGGTATTTTCTGTTTATTGAGGTAATTAGCAATTGACGCGTTAGGCATTACCAATCAATTTTTTATAATTGTATCCCATTGGCTCACGCATAACTTAAACCAAACCCATATGAAAAAAGTAGTATTCGCTATTTTGATGTTTAGCAGCCTTATTGCTGTTGGTCAATCGAAGTTTTTCACCAAAACCGGCTACATCGATTTTTACTCAAAGTCACCAATGGAGGATATCTCTGCCAAGAATGAGCAGGCTAGCAGTATTTTTGATGCCCAAACGGGAAAAATGGTCATAGCCGTTCTGATGAAATCGTTTCGATTTGAGAAAGCTTTGATGGAGGAGCACTTCAATGAGAACTATGTTGAAAGTGATTTGTATCCCAAGGCTTCATTTTCGGGTGAGATTACGGATTTTCAGAACCTGAATTTTGTTGAGGGAAAACCTGTAAAAGTGACCCTTTCGGGGCAGCTATCAATACATGGAGTTACCCGGAAGGTTACAGAGGAAGGTACCATTACCAAAACGAAGGATGGGTATACTGCTGATTCACAGTTCTACATTAAACTGGACGATTATAACGTAAAAATACCTTCGCTTGTGAAGGATAATATCAGCAACAATATTCTCATAACGGTTAAGTTCAGCTATTTGCCAATGGGGAAGTAAGTTCCCTCGTCGATGTATTAACTTAAAAATGAGCGATTATGAGCCGATGGAAAATATTTCTTATGGTTGCTGTTTTGGCAATAATTGGTGGAATTGCAGTGGGGGTATACATGTATAATAAACCGCATGAAAATATTGCCCAAATGACTCCCGATTATGTGGTCAATGCTAAGGATATTGTTTCGGAATTTGCACAAAATGAAGCAAATGCCTCTTCGAAATATATAGGTCGTATTGTGGAGGTTTCCGGTTTAGTTGTGGATAAAACGACAGATGCTGGAGGTAGCATTACCTTCTCTCTTGACGATTCCATGTCTGGCGTAAGCTGCACGGTGGATAGTGCAGACGTTAACCCCAATAAGCCATTGCTTGATAAGATTACTGTAGGCGATTCAGCAGTATTTAGGGGACGCTGTGATGGAATGCTTACCGATATTCAACTCTCCAGGTGTGTGCCAATTAAATAGCTAGCTCTCCCAATCCTTCACGAACAATTTCGGGCTCTTCACCAGTGCAATCAACAATGGTGGAGGGCTCGTTGCCTCCATACCCACCATCGATTACACAATCAACTAGGTTTTCGTAACGCTCATGGATAAGCTCGGGATCGGTGGTGTATTCTAGCACCTCGTCGATATCTTTAATGGAGGTGTTCACAAGTGGAAATCCAAGTGCCTTGGCTATTTCAACGGGGATTGAATTGTCGGGAATGCGGAGCCCTATGGTTTTACGCTTTCCAGCATAGTGATCGGGTACCTTGCTCGAGGCAGGAAGAATGAAGGTGAATGGGCCAGGTAGATTTTTTTTCAGCAGCTTAAAGGTTCGGTTATCCACTCGGGCATAGTCGGAGAGGTGGCTAAAGTCGGAGCAAATCATGGAGAACCTCACATCCTTTATTTTTGCACCTTTTATGCGTAAAATTCGTTCTAATGCCTTTTTGCTACGAATGCTGCACCCAAGTCCATATACCGAGTCGGTAGGGTAAATTATAACACCATCATTGTCCAATATGCGAACAATGGTCGCTATTTCGCGTGGGTTAGGATTGTCGGTATAGAGTTTAATGAGCATAGCCCAAAAAATAAGCAAGGCAGGGCCACAGCCCTGCCTTGAGGTTTTATCCGTTCACTTTTTTATAGTCTTCAAGAAACTTTTGCAATCCGCTATCGGTTAACGGATGGTTGAGTAAACCCAGTATGGCGCTAAGCGGACAGGTAGCAACGTCGGCACCAGCCTCCATGCATTGAACAATGTGCATGGTGTGGCGGATAGAAGCAGCCAAAACCTGGGTAGCATATCCATAGTAGTTGTACATCTCTGCAATCTGCTTGATGAGCATCACCCCGTCGGTGGAGATGTCGTCGAGACGGCCAACAAATGGCGAAACGTAGGTAGCCCCAGCCTTTGCAGCCAGCAGTGCTTGTCCTACGGAGAATACTAACGTGCAGTTGGTTCTAATGCCGTTGTCGGAAAAATACTTAATGGCCTTAATACCGTCCTTGATACATGGAACCTTAACCACAATTTGGGGATGGAGCGCAGCTAGTGCCTTGCCTTCGCGAATCATTCCCTCGTAGTCGGTGGAGATAACTTCAGCGCTAACATCGCCACCCTTAACTATGTTGCAAATATCTACATAGTGCTGCTTGATCTTCTCTTCACCCTTGATGCCTTCCTTAGCCATGAGAGAGGGGTTGGTGGTAACACCATCCAAAACGCCTAAATCGTGGGCTTCCTTAATTTGGTCAAGGTTTGCTGTGTCAATAAAAAACTTCATAGCGGTAAAAATTTATGGTCTGGAACTAAACCGCAAATGTAGCATAAAAGATGTAAACTTATGCAGCATGTCTGCTGGATTGTTGGAGTTGCAATGGGAGTGTGTAGTGTAGATCGATAGCAAAACGAGGGGGAACCCCTACCGTAGAATAAAAAGTGGGTAAGCTACTTATATCGCACCGCTACAACCACCTACCCTTGCTACCTTCCGGTCCTGGGGGAGTTCAGCAGGAGCTGGTCGTATAAGACTTACCCGGCACAAAAGTAGTAACAATTAAAGTTTTTCCAAACATTTACAATGAAAATCTAAAACTGTATCTTTGTTCTGCAATCATAAAACATATTGAAATGAATAATTCTGCAAAGTCAACCTCAATCTTTCAGCCAGCAATGACCTACGGCCTCATTCTTGGATTAGGTATTATACTCTACAGCATTGTGTTATATGCGTTAAACGTCCTTACCCCAGGTTGGAGTGTTCAGGCAATTCAGTGGATAATTATCTTTGGGCTGATTTACTACGGACAGCTAAAATACAGGAATGATTATAAGGGCGGAATTTTGAGCTATGGACAGTCGCTTGGTTTTGGCGTTCTAATTGGTTTGTTTGCCTCAATAATTTACTCCTTGTTTTTTGTGGTATTAGTTAAGGTTATCGATCCTCAGTACATTGAAAAATTGCTTCAAGCAATGGAGCAAAAAATGTATGAGAGTGGTTCAATGAATGACCAGCAGATACAATCCTTCATGGATATTTATAGGCAAAGAATGTCGGTTGGAGCAATGGTTGTGGGCTCAGTTATTGGGGTCACCCTCATAAGCTTTGTGGTATCTCTGATAACCTCTATTTTTGTTAGAAAGGAAGAGAGCCCTTTTTCCCAAGATGAAGTGAATGAATAATTCTTATTGATGGATATTTCAGTAGTTATACCGCTGCTCAATGAGGAGGAGTCGTTGCCGGAGCTGCACACTTGGATACAGCGCGTTATGCTCGAGCATGGCTTTTCGTATGAGGTAATCTTTATCGACGATGGTAGCAAGGACTCCTCGTGGAAGGTGATTGAGCAGCTGGCGCTTGCCGACGGCAATGTTAAAGGCATTAAGTTTCGAAGGAATTATGGTAAGAGCCCAGCGCTGCACGTTGGCTTCGAGGCCGCGCGTGGAGAGGTAGTTATTACCATGGATGCCGACCTGCAGGATAGCCCCGACGAAATACCGGAACTCTACAAAATGGTTACCGAGGGTGGCTACGACCTAGTTTCGGGATGGAAAAAGAAGCGTCATGACCCTGTGCTATCTAAGAACCTGCCCAGTAAGCTGTTCAATGCAACCGCCCGTAGGGTTTCCAAAATTAAGCTGCACGACTTTAACTGTGGTCTTAAGGCATACCGTCAGGAGGTGGTAAAAGCCATTGAGGTATATGGCGAAATGCACCGCTACATTCCCATTATTGCCAAGCAGGCGGGCTTCTCCAAAATCGGGGAGAAGGCAGTTCAGCACCAGGAGCGCAAGTATGGTAAAACAAAGTTTGGGCTGGAGCGCTTCATCAATGGATTTCTCGACCTGCTCACCATTACCTTTATTAGCAGGTTTGGCAAGCGACCCATGCACCTGTTTGGAACGCTTGGTACCTTAGTTTTTCTGTTTGGTGGTGGAATTACCGTTTGGTTACTGGGACAGAAAATATATGGTATTGCACACCACTTAAAGATACGGGAAGTTACCGATCAGCCTCTGTTTTACCTTGCGCTGGTTATGACTATCATTGGTGTTCAGCTGTTTGTTGCAGGCTTTATAGGGGAGTTGGTCTCTCGAAACAGTTCTGAACGAAACAACTATTTGGTCGACAAGAGAATCTAACAATAAAAAAAAACTCGCTAACGGCGAGTTTTTTTTTGCTAAAGTGCACCCCTTACCTCCTCAAACTTCTCCACTAGACTGGCCCACGAAAAGCGAGCCTTCTCCTTTTCCACAAAAGCCGACATCTCCTCAAAGCGGTCGTTCTCAAAGAAGTTGTTGACTGCTTCAGCAATGGCTTCAGGCGTGGGTTCTACCACATAGCCAGCCTTATCGTGCGGAACAATTTCACCCAAACCACCAACATTGGTAACCAGCATGGGGCGGTTAAAGTAGTAGCCAACTTGGGTAACTCCGCTTTGGGTGGCGCTTTTGTATGGCTGTACAATTAAATCGGCTGCGCAGAAGTAATTTGGAATATCTGCATCGGGAATAAATTCGGTATGCAGCACAACCCTCTCCTCCAGCTTATTCCCCTTGATAAGGCTGAGGTAGCTTTCGGCATCGGTATAAAATTCACCGGCCACAATGAGCTTTATTTGTGGGTTTTGAAGTAGTGGTAACGCCATCGCTTTCAGGAGCAAGTCCAAACCTTTGTAATCGCGAATGAACCCAAAGAAGAGCATGTATTTCGATTCGGGATCAAGCTTCAGCTGGCTAATGGCCTTGTAGCGAGGCACGCTGCAACCGTAGGTGTCGAATAGCGGATGTGGGCAAAATGCCACTGGCTTACGGCTATCGAACTGGTGCAGTTCCTCTTCAACCGACCTCGACATTACCACGAAGCCATCTACACTACCAACAAAGTAGCTTGCCAGCATTTTATCGCCAAGCCTTTTTTCGTGAGGGATGATATTATCGATAAGGGCAATTACCTTGGTGTGCCTGTTGCGACGAACAAGTCGTGCAATGCTACCCATGGAAGGAGCCATAAACGGTATCCAGAAGCGCAGAATGAGCATGTCTGGCTTCTCTCTCTTCAATCTGAAACCTAGCTTAAGCCAAGTGAATGGGTTGATGGAGCTAAAGGTGCGGTAGATGTTGAGATCCATTGGTGCTGGTCTATCGGAGAATTGTGATTTTCCAGGGAACAGCAGTTCAGGGTATTGGGTTGTAAATGTGTGCATGTTAACCGCATATCCTTTGCGTTGAAATTCGGTTGCCATGCGTTCGTTGTAGTTTGCAAGTCCACCCCTAAATGGGTGTGCCGGGCCGAGTATTACCAGCGTTGGGTTCATTTTTAGGCTTTAGATGTATTGTTTGAGATTAGGGTTTGCAGTTTTTGCAGGGCAACTTTGTCGATGGGAAAGGTAAGGCTATTTGCGTCGAAAACTAGCGGATTTACCCAACGAAGCGATAGTGCACCATTTTTCTCTTCCTCGAAATCGAAAGGGATGCTGGTGTGGTGAAGCTGCTCCTCGTTTTTTAGATTGGCTGTGTAGTATATCGAAATCAGCTGTGCGTTGTTGTAGAATAGCGCCTGTTGAAAAAAGTCGGTGGTATAGAAATGCTCCACATTGGTCAGCTCCATTCCCATCTCTTCCAAAATTTCGCGCCTCAAACAATCTACAGTTCCTTCTCCAAGCTCAAGACCTCCTCCAGGGAACTTTGTCATGCGCATATTTTGCTGGTATTCATCGGCAATTAAAAGCTCTTTTTGTGTATTAAAAATCAATCCGTATACCCTTACAATCAAACCTTGCATGTTACTTCGTATCTGCAATTTCTTTTTCAAGAAAGGTAATAATTTCCTTGGAATCTACAGAGCTAAACCAGTTAATAGGATACTTTGAAAACCAGGTTAGCTGCCGTTTGGCGTAACGTCGGCTATTGCGCTTGATGAGCTCAACGGCCTCCTCTAGGCTGCAGCTACCATCCATATACTGGAACAGTTCCCTATAGCCAACCGTATTTAGGGCGTTGTGGCTTCGATGAGGGTAAAGCCCTTTGGCCTCATCAAGGAGGCCTTCGGCCATCATTAGGTCAACACGTTGGTTGATACGGTTGTATAAGATTTCCCTCTCTAGGGTGAGGCCAACCATTATTGTTTTAAAGAAGCGTTGGTTGCTAAAGTTGTTGCGTAGCTGGCTGTAAGGCTTTCCGGCTACAAGGCACACCTCCAATGCCCGCATTACCCTGTTGGGGTTTTTCAAGTCAACTTGGTTGTAAAAGTCTGGGTCAAGCTCTTTTAGCTCCTCAGTTAGGCTCTGCAGCCCTTCGTTCTGGAGGCGTAGTAGAAGTTCTTCCCTTACCTGCTCGTTGGTGGCAGGAATTTCATCGATACCCTTGCACACGGCATCGATGTATAAGCCCGATCCTCCAACCATCAATACAACAGGGTGGTGGATAAACAGTTCACGCAGTAGGTCTAGCACCTCCATCTCGAACATGCCGGCAGTAAATCGGTCAAAAATGGACTTGTTTTGAATAAAGTAATGTGGCACTGCGGCAAGCTGCCGCTCGTTGGGTACAGCGGTGCCAATCCGCATTTCTCGGTAAACCTGCCGAGAATCGGCTGAAATTATTGGGCAGCCAATTTTTTTCGCGATTTCAATGCTGAGGTCAGTCTTCCCCACAGCCGTAGGTCCAACCACTACAACCAGTGTTCCGATGTGCGCCACCCTTATATATCCTTCGGGTTATTCTTCACCTTCGCTGCCTTCAACAAGGTCGTTGAACTCTTCGAAGTCGGACATGGCTTCCCTAAACAGGTCTGAGGAGGTGTCCGCTTCCAGCTGAATTTGAACGGGTGGCTCTCCCTTCTCAAAGATGCAGGCTGGTAGCTTTTTACTCTCACTCTCCTTAACTTTAGCCACGAGTTCAATAAAGAAGGCTCGGTCGTTAAACATATCGAAGGTGTAGAGCAACCGTTGTTTTGGCTCTTTTACAAACTCCTCAATGGTGGCTACATCCATAGGTGCTACCGAAGTGTCGTCGTCATCGAGGTCGAAGAGTGTAAACTCCTTAATCTTATTCCAGGTGGCGTCGGTGAGAAAGAAGCTAGCAATCTGAGAGGTATCAAACTCTAGATTCTTCTGAATTGCAAGGTGAAAGTCGTAAAATGTTTGAGTTCCAAGAATATCAAATTCTCTGGCAAAACCTTCTACCTCGCCTGATATCATTCGGAAACGGTATACCATATTGTATTAGCTTAAGTTTTTTAAAAAAAACATTGTATCAACGCCGTCGGCAAAGTCCCATAGCTCTGGTTGCTGTGTTTCTCCAAAGCCTATTCTAAGGGGAGCTTCGGCAACATTACTTACTACGCATTGCAGTTGGTCGATGTTTTGGTTAAGATGTTCAATTATTGCCAATTGGTTGTCATATTCCTCAAAAAAAAGTGTTGCAATGGATGAGGCAATGGCTGTGTCCTGTTTTAGAAGCAGAAAGCCGTTGTCGAGGTGGGGAACCTGATCGATAAGCCAAATGGCCCGATGGTAGCTGTAGTTATTGGCATACTTATGGTGCATGACTACATGGCTCCAAGGTTCTATCGCTTCAAAGAAATGGTTGAAGTTATAGCCTTTAGGAACATAGAGCTTGGAAACGTTCCTACAGCCAAGACCAAAATAGGTAAAAATATCGTTGCCAAGCAGCTGGAGTTGCTCCTTGGTTTCACTTCCGGTAAGCAGGGCTACTCCATTCCTGTTCTTCCTAATAATATGGGGGTACTGGGCAAAATAATACTCAAAGTAACGCGCCGAGTTATTACTTCCCGTAGCAATTACTGCATCAAACCCATGAAGTTTATCTTCGGCATAAACAATCTTATCCTGAAGCGTAGGGTCTTGCTTTATTAGTAGGTCGGTTACCAGCTGGGTAAGTCCACCATCCCTTCCAGATAACTTGATTAAAGGTTTGTGGCCGCTCAGCAACACGCACAAAATGTCGTGTAGGCCAACCAGAGGTATGTTTCCTGCAGAAATAATCCCCACAAATAGAGGATTTGTTGCAGTGCATTCACCGTAGTGCGTAATAAATTGCTCCACCTTTTCGGGAGATAGGGCGTAAGCCCAAGCTTTATAACACTCCAAAACATTGGCTGGAGTGAACCATGGGTTATGGATATGACAATTTTGGGCCGCTTCAGCAAGAAGCATTGCTTCTTCTGAATGGTTATTGGATAAGGAGCAGGCTTCCTGAAAAAAAATGCCTAACTTAACAATGGCTGTTGTAGAGCTGTTCACCATAGGTTGAAGTAAGCCGCAAATTTAGTATTTTTTGAAACTTAAGCGCCAAATTAAATTGGGCTTCGCAAAATTATCGGAATGGAAGTCTTGCAGGAAGTTGCTCTGGTATTTGGGATTGCATCCCTCTCTGTCTTCATCTTTCATAAGCTGAAGCTCCCGGCAGTAATTGGATTTTTGGTGGCTGGAATTTTAACGGGACCCTATGGAATTGGGTTGGCTGGGAATGGCGGTCGAATGGAATTTCTTGCCGAGCTTGGGGTTATCTTCTTGCTTTTTACCATCGGCATTGAGTTTTCGGTGAAGAAGCTTATTGAGATTCGAAGAGTCGCGCTGGTAGGCGGTTCAATTCAGGTTTCGCTTACTATCTTTTTTACTGCAGGAATCGTTTACCTCATTGGTTTTTCCTTTCAAAACTCCCTGTTCCTCGGATTTCTCGTTGCGCTGAGCAGTACCGCCATAGTGCTGAAAATAATGCAGGAGAAGGGGGTTATCAGCACCGATTATGGAAATGCTGCTTTAGGTATCTTGATATTTCAGGATTTGGCCGTGATATTGATGATGGTAGCGGTTCCCATGTTAGCAGGCAAAAGTGGTGAGGAGGGGGGCTTTTTTATTAAACTGTTGGTGGGTGCTGTGGGACTAACAGCGCTGACTATTGTTGCCGGTAAGTATATCATTCCAAGGGTGCTTTATCAAGTTGCAAAAACAGGAAGCAACGAGCTATTCTTGCTGGTGATTATTGCCATTGCCTTTTCCATCACCTACATTACCTATGCGCTTGGCCTTTCTTTGGCTTTGGGAGCATTCCTTGCCGGACTTGCCATCTCTGAAACCGATTACAACCACCATACTTTTGGTCAGATTATTCCTTTTCGAGACGTATTTGCCAGCTTCTTCTTTATCTCCATTGGCATGTTGTTCGACCTACATTTTTTTATGGACAACCTGCTGCTTATTATCGCTGTAACCCTTGGCGTGATTTTGCTGAAGGCTTTAATTGCTGGCTTTGCCGCTTTTATTCTTGGGTTTCCGTTTAAAACTACCCTTATTGTTGCACTTGGGCTAGCTCAAATTGGTGAGTTTTCCTTTATTCTATCTCAACGGGGACTTCAGCTTGGGCTTATGGACAATTGGCTATACCGAATTTTCATTGCCAGTAGCGTATTGAGCATGTCAGTGGCTCCCTTGCTCATGATTTCCTCCATACCCATTGCCGATAAGTTGCTTAAGCTACCCATGCCTAAGCTGTTGAAAAGAGGATTACGACCCGTTTGGCCGCCTCGTCATGAGCGGCTAAACAAGCACATGATTATTGTGGGATACGGACTAAATGGGAGAAATATGGTTCGGGCATCGAAAATGGCGAGAATTCCATACTCCATTGTTGACTTTAACCCCGAGATTGTAAGGAAGGAGCAGCGGAGAAATGAGCCCATTTTTTACGGTGATGCTGCTTCTGAGCCTGTACTGCTGGCTGCCGGTATCAGGAGGGCGTCGGTTGTGGTTGTTGCAGTACCCGATGCAGCATCAACCTTTGGCATTGCTGCGGCGGCACGTAAGCTCAATCCTGCTGCCTACATCATCATTCGTTCGCGGACTACACGTGATATGGAGCAGCTCTACAAACTGGGAGTTGACGAGGTCATTTCCCAGGACTTTGAAACCTCGGTTGAGATATTTTCCCGTGTGCTGGCCCGTTATCTCGTTCCTCGCGATGAGATTGAGCAAATGGTTGCTGATATTCGTTCCGATGGCTATGGCATGTTCCGGTCACTATCTTTTCAACCCAGCAATGTTGAACTAAAAGATTTAATGACGCAGGTAGAAATTGCAACGTTTCGTGTTTTGCCTCGTTGTTATGTTGCCGGAAAGAGTTTGGAGGATATTCACCTTAGGCGAAAGTTTGGCCTTTCGGTGCTGCTTCTTCGACGTAACGAGGAGCTTATCTCAAATCCATCTGGAGATATGGTATTGCTTGAAGGAGATATCGTTACCTTGATGGGAAATGAAAAGCAGATAGCCTGTGCTGTCTCACTCTTTACGGTTAACGAGCCTTCTTGCCCCGATTAGTTAAGCTTTTATACTTATAGCGAGTCTTAAATTAGGTTTGTTGGTGTGTTTTGATATGCTTTTGCTAAATTTCGAAAAAAGATTATTTCCATGAAGGTAGGTGCCCTGTTAAAAGAGAATTTTCGAATCTCCATTAATTCAGTAAAATCCAATTTACTCCGAACCATTCTCACTACGCTAATTATTGCATTTGGTATTATGGCGCTGGTTGGCATTCGTACGGCTATTGAATCCATAAAAACATCTATTACCAGTGAATTTAGCAGTATGGGGGCCAATACGTTTACTATCCAAAATCGCAGCAGTTTTAACTCGGGTGGGCATAGGCATAGAGCGAAGAACTTTACCAACATTACCTACCGCGATGCACAGGCATTTAAGGAGCGTTTTAACTTTCCCGCGACGGTTTCCATTTCCGTCTTTGCGTCTGGTGCCTCTACCGTGAAGTATGAAACAAAAAAAACCAATCCCAATATTAACGTTGTTGGAGTGGATGAGAACTATTTGGCTTCGTATGGAAAAGAGCTTGCGTTGGGAAGAAATTTTACCGTTCAGGAATCTGATGCTGGTCGGTATCTTGCCATTATAGGCAAGGAGGTTGCCAAAAAGCTCTTTGAGTCTTACGAGAATCCAATTGGAAAGACCATTACGGTGGGGCCGGCAAGGTATAAGGTGATTGGTGTTCTGGAATCAAAAGGAACCGGATTTGGTGGTGGAGACGATAGAACGGTTTACCTTACGGTGAATAACGTAAGAACAAACTTTAGTGCACCATGGCAAAGTTTCGAAATAAATGTTCGTCCTTTTGATATCAATGCTCTAGACGTCGCCGTTTCTGAGGCAGAGGGTCTCTTTCGTATTGTTCGTGGTTTGAGCCTTTCCGATGCGTCTGATTTTACCATTGAGAAAAGCGACAGCTTGGCCAATATGCTTATCAGCAACCTTGCCATAGTGAACATGGCAGCTACTGTAATCGGCATAATTACCTTACTGGGCGCCGCTATTGCATTAATGAACATTATGTTGGTTTCTGTTTCGGAACGTACTCGCGAAATTGGAACGAGAAAGGCAATTGGAGCAAAATCATCTACTATAAAACAGCAATTCCTATTTGAAACCATTTTTATTGGGCAAATGGGAGGAGTATTGGGTATTATTCTTGGAGTTATTGTAGGAAACGTAATGTCAATAATAATTGGTAGCCCATTTGTTATTCCTTGGGCTTGGATATTTGGTGGCATTGCCGTTTGTTTTGCTGTTGGAATAATTTCTGGATATTTCCCGGCAGTAAAGGCGTCCCGACTTGACCCAATTGAAGCATTACGATACGAATAGGTTATAAACCGTTGTAAAACGGCATTCATAAAAAAAGAAGGCGGCCATATGGTTGCCTTCTTTTTTATCGTGAACAATTTACCAAATCTAGTTAACTATTAGCTTGGAAACGTGCTGCTTTCCGTTCGATATAACCCTTACAAGGTAAACTCCACTTTGCAACCGCGAGATGTTGATAGGGGAGCCATTATTTACTATTTCCTGCAATACTGTGGCACCAACAAGATTGACAATAGTTACCTCAACCTTACCATCTGTTCCTGTTTCCACGGTAAACTCATCGGAAGCGGGGTTGGGGTAAAGTTTAAATACGTCATTTCCCGTTACGTCAATACCCGTGGTTACCAAGAGCACTGTGACGGTAGTGTCTGTTCCAATTAGGCTAACACTTCCCGAATAGGCATCATGGCTTTCGGCAGAAACGGTAAAGCTATGCATCCCGGAATACTGAGTTGTAACTACTTTGCCTGTTGCGTCAGTGTAGTATGTTTGACCATTAAGCGATACGGTGGCATTTGCAACCGGACCTGATGTATGAGCCTCCAGAACGAGAATGGTGAGATTGCACTGGTTTGGTGTTAGGGAAATGGTCATAGAACCTGCATTGGCAGAGTTTATATCGAAATTGCTGCTAGCGTTTTGGTAACCGGCAGCAGACGCTTCAACGGCATAAGTCCCTGATGCGGTAATGAAGTGCGCAACTCCATCTAATCCACAGAGGCTTTGCTCTGGGCCTAATAAAACCGTGCCTGTAGGAATCGGTTCTTCTGTTATGCTATTCTTAAGCAGAATTTTAACATGGTTAATAGGAGTAAGTGCAACCGATTCCTGTGCCAGCTTGGTGGGGGAGTTGGTTGTTCCTTGAGCAGTTTGAAAGCCATTGGAGCTAACCTCCCAGTTGGCAGGGAAGGTTGCCACTGGAGCATTAACAATACCACCAATATTTGCATTATAATCGGTTCCGTTAACGGTGACCTTTGCCGGATAAACTGGATGGGCATCCTCTACATTGGTAACCGAAAGGTTGAGCACCGATTGCTCATCCAGCGTAATGGTTGTATCAGCCATTGTTGTAGTGATATTCCAACTGAAGTTATTGGTGAAATATCCAGGGGCATTTATGCCAATGGTATTTGTCCCAATTGGCAGGGTAATATTGAGAATGCCATTTGCGTCGCTGTTGTATTTTAAACCACCAATGGTTATTGATGCTCCTGATATAGGGCTGGTACCATCAGTTATGTGAAGAGTTGCACTGGCAGTATTGGAGGGCAAAACGCATCCAATAGCGGCCTTCCAACCAGCCGCTGTTACATAGTAATCGGAGGAGAACCGGAAGGTTAAGGCGCCACTGCTGTTACTGGCAACCACATTTTGCAGAGCAGTGGGCACCGTAGCTGAGCTATATGTTCCTATAAGGGGAGCATTCGCATCCGTTCCATTCCAAACATAAAAGTAATCATAGCCCGTTTCAACGGCAAAGTTGGTAAAGTTTGCTTTAACCATTGCTCCTGGCTGTGAGGGAAAAATGGTTAATGTCTGCAGCGTATTGTTATTATAGTCGCTACTGGGACCTCCCTCGTCGTAAAAGACAGCATTGCAGGAGTAGGCGATACCATTTCTCATTATTAGGCTGTCAGGCTTAATTCCTGTGGTAAAACTCCAAATAGGGCAATTGCTACTCTCACCAGCCTGATTTACTCCAATGGCTTTCCAATAGTATGTGGTGTTGGGTAAAACATTGACATATATGTTATTCTGAGAAGTTGTGTCATATAGGGGTGGCGTAGTACTTGTTCCCCAAAATACCTTGTAGTAGTCCGTATCTTTTCCAATCCATTGAAGTAATGGAATATGTTGGTCTATGGTGTTGTCGACAGGCGAAACAATTGATGGACAGTTTGGTGCAGATGAAGGTGGAAGGCACTGTACGTCGGCATCCCATCCGGCAAACCCCGTATTTCCACTGGTAAATGTAATGGTAAGGTAGGAACTCCCCGAGGTTAATTCAAATGAACCGAGGGTTCCAGTATAGTTTCCAAGAACGGGATAGCTGGTTGATGGACCATCGTAAATGGTCATGTTATCTGAAGAAGAGGTAACAAAGCTTAAAAACTTTATTTTCAGACGCGTTGCTGGATCGCCGGTGGTCAGTGTTATGGAATAGCTTTCATTGCCATTATAGTTTTTGTTGGGGCCACCAGAATCAAAAAATTTAGTATTACAAACTTTATAAATTCCGTTACACATTGCAAGGTAACTACCTGTGCCAAGGGTAATATCGGTAGTGTCAACAGAACTTCGCTGGTCAGCAAAGGTTGCCTTGGTGAATAGTTTAACTTTCGCACCTATGGTTGCTGTAATTGGTGATGAAAATTTGACGGGAACGACAACCTCTTCACCTACATTTAAATTACCAATTAGAGTATCAGTTGAAAGTACTGTTAGTTGTGTGCTATCCGAGGTGGAGAAGATAATATTTGGTGACTGAGCAATGTCATGCCCAGTGTTTTTGATAATAATGTATCCAATTCCAAACTCACCAGGATCAATATTCCCATTTTTGTTCCCATAAGAATCGTCTAAAGTCTGAATGCTTGCCGAAATTTTGGGCGCATTAACAAGTAGGTTGTATTTGAATGTGCTGACGTAGGAATTGCCATTATAGGTGCCGTTTGTTTTTCCAGTAAAGGCTAGTTTAGATTGATCAACAATTTCTTTGAGCACCCTTATCCTAAATGCATTTGCTGTATATATTGAATCAAGTCCTATGCTAGACATCGTTAGTGTAGAGTCAATAAACTTAATTCTATTGTCTGTTGAACTAATTGTTGTTGTAATATCTGTTAAGGGTGTAGGATTGGCAGAAAAATTCTTAATGGTTATATTCAAAGACTTATCTCCTATTGCTAGGTTGGTTGCTGGTGTTAATGAGACCGTTAAATAAGGTTCATTACTTTCTGTAACAACAAGGGTATCTACTATTGTTGTTAGGTTATATCCAGTTACTGTTAAAATAACTGGTTCTTGACTTATGATTGGTTCAAATGACAATGTGGTAGTGTCGCTTTGTGTTTTTGCAGTGGCGAGAATTACTCCAGATTGCCAAAGAGCAATTGTCGCATCGTTAGTATTACATGCAACATCTAAGACCTGTTGGCCTTTAAATAAACCAATAGGAGCCTTGACAATTGGTTTTGACGGCGCTTTGGTACGTACTTGCAAGCTGGGATCTCCAAATATGGCCCAGAAATCAGTTATTTCATCCCCATCGCTGCCATACTTGTCGTTCATGGCCATGCAGCCATTTATCACAATGCCTCCAAAGGTTCGGCGAATATTATCGGAGTAACTTTCGGTAAGAATGTTATCCATTTCATCCTGTGCTGCCATGGGGGGAGCCCACGATTGGTTGATGGTGGAGGCTATGATATCAACGGTTCCGGTTGGACCATTGGCTGTTGATGCACGGGTAAACGCTTCAGCAAAGCACGTTTGGCCTACAAAGTTCCCATTAACACATGCCACATCAAAGATAAATGGCCAGCGGTTGGTGTTGGTGAGTGAGCCCATGTCGGAACTCCCAAAACCGGTAGTCACCCAGTAGGTATCGGCTCCATGGCCAACGTAGTTTATTACGCCAGTTCCCTCGTTGATTCTGGAAATGAGGTTTGTCTTACTTGCACCGGGATCGTACAGCTGAGATACTGGGGTATAGCCGAAGGCCATCAGCTTTGACCTGATATTTTCCATATGCGCGGCATCGGACTCTCCGTTGTCGCCCTGACTGCCCCCCTCTGCAGAAGCAATGCCAACTGCGCTACTAAGCCAGGTGGCATCTTCTCCCAAATCCTTTTCATAGCTGATGGTTCTGTTAACCATGGTGGTAACTTGTGATGCGTTTTCTGCCGAAAAACGTCCAACAATTACCTCCGGATAGGCATCATTGCCATCAATCATACCATAGTAGGAGTCGGAATAACCTGTTCCAGTGGTTGTGATGAGAGGGAGTTGCTTTGATGGTATTTGCTGGGCATCGCCAACTAGGAGTAGAAAGGTGAGCCCATTTTGATGATAGTAGTCGGATACGTATGTTTTTAGCTCATCTGCGTTCGTTGCTATGGTGGAGTAATCTACCAAAACAGTCTTAAGCCCACGCTGGTTTTTCCAATCCACAAAGGGCTTCATGGCGTCCATGAAGTCATGATGGCAAACAACGAGCATGGTACCTTCATCTGCCAGTGGGGTATAGCGATCGCTTACACTCTCCGTGTAGTTTAGGAACTGAGTTTTATAAATGCTCCGAAAACCATCGCTTGTTGTCGACAATGGTTGCGATAGCATGGCTACCGGAGCGGTGGTTGTAAATCGGGCTTCAACGGTAATGGAGGTGTAAACCCTTAGAACTTTTGTTACAGGGTTATATTGAAGTGGATAGACAATAATGGGCATACCCTTATACTTTCGTAGGGTGTAGCTGCGGCCAGTTTTAGCCAGCTTACCAGGGAAAAACTCATTCTTATCATATACGTCGCCATAGATGAATGGAACTTTTTCCGGATCCTGATCTCTGCTAATATTTCCCTTTGCTGGTGCTACCATTACATCCGGAATATCCTTGTATGTAGAATCGGTAATTACCAGTTCAACTTGAGCATTGGGTGGAACAATGATAGATTTGGTCATTTTAGGCAGGGCTGGCATTCCTTTGGTAAGAATGTTGGCCGAGCCATCAAGAAGGTATACATTTGCTGCACCTCTCTGTGTTTCCACGCTAACTGTTCGGGGTAACGGTGATTTAAATGTTGCAACGATAGAGGAGGCCGAACTTTTAATCAGCGAAACCTTTTCTCTTTTTGACTGACCAATTGCTGCTGAAGCAGAGAATAGTAATATGGCTGCAACGCAGGAGGTAGAAACGACGGTTAGCAAAGGTAAATTCTTCATAGCTATTGATAAAGGCTTAGGGACATTATCTAACCCTGCAAGTTTATAAAAAGAAAATCATTTCACTCCTTCTACTTGAGAAATTGTTGGTTACAATTAAGCATAATATAAACAGCGATTTACAATTAAAGGTTTCGAGGAGTGCTGGTTTCAATATCCTACTCTGCTTCTTCATTCCCTTTTTCCTTACAAATTATACGAGGGATTTTATGGACACCATTTTTCCATACGATGTAAGTGGTAGATAATCAACACACTTTGTGAATAATTATATTTTTTTTTGATTTATGGTAGGGTGATTCATCGCTTTGCGGTATTACTTACGAAAGCAGAACTACTGCTGCTGAACTTTTAACTCGAATCTTTAATCTTTAAATTGTAATACGATGAAACGAATTAATTTGCTTCTCGCTGCTGCCTTTGCAGTTTTAATGTTCTCCTCCTCTTGTCAAAAGGATTCAACCCCAACCAACCCAATTGTTAGCTCCGCTGCGGACGACGATCAGGTAACCGCTGTGTACGATGACGTTGATTCGGAGGTTGACGATATTTCTTCAGCTACCAGTGGTGCTCAATTAAGTGCTCCTGCTACCATGGCCTCATATGCTGACGATGCATCGTCGCGTTCGGTTGTTACGGTGGTTAACAACGATGGTAGCGTTACCAAAACTGTTACCTATGTAAATTGGACAAATCCAAACGCCAACAATGGTCACGTAAAAAATGGTGTAATCGTTATTAATATTGTTGGTGGTCCACTACAGGCCGAGTATACAAGAACCGTGACATTCCAAAACTTTACCGTTGATGGCAATTTGGTTGAAGGAACAAGGGTTGTGCAGAAGGTTGCCGATTACCAGTATACAGTAACTCTTACAGGAGGTAAGGTTACCTTTACCGATGGTACAACCTATACTCGTGAGGCTAATCGTACTAGAACATGGGTTAGCGGAATGGATACCCCTGCCTTTATTTGGGACGACGTGTTCAGCGTAGAGGGAACTGAAACGGGTGTTAACCGTCAGGGAGAAGCATATACTCACACCATAACCAATGCACTTCAAATCAAAAGGGCATGTCGTTGGATTGTTGCCGGAACAGTGGATATGGTTGTTGGTGATAAGACTGCTACCTTAGATTATGGTACTGGCGATTGCGACAACTTGGCTACCCTAACGGTAAACGGAGTTGTATACGATATAAAGCTACGCGGAGGTAAATAATTTTCAGGTAAACAATCGATAAAATGGCAAGGCCGGGAAATTCTCCCGGCCTTGCCATTTTATATGTCACGTGAAACAATTGATAATGTATCGTCTCACATGGTTATGCTGCTACTGGAACAGTTTAACAGCCAAGTCAACCACTCTGCAGGAGTAGCCCCACTCGTTGTCATACCATGACAATACCTTAACGGTTTTGCCATTAACCATGGTGCTGAGAGCATCAAAGATTGAACTGTGGCTATTGTGGATAATATCAACAGAAACGATGGGATCTTCGGTATATTCCAAAATGCCCTTCATTGGACCTTCAGCTGCTTTCTTCATTGCAGCATTGATCTCTTCCTTGGTAACTTCTTTCTTCAGGTTGGCAACAAAGTCAACAATTGAGCCAGTTGGGGTGGGGACGCGAATTGCCATACCGTCGAGCTTGCCAGCAAGTTCAGGAATTACCTTTCCTACAGCCTTGGCAGCGCCAGTGGTGGTAGGAATTTGGGAAACAGCTGCGCTACGTGCTCTCCGAAGGTCAGAGTGAGGAGCGTCAAGAACCTGTTGGTCGTTGGTGTAGGAGTGAACCGTGGTCATGAATCCATTTTCAATGCCAAAAGAGTCGTTCAATACCTTTACGATTGGAGCGAGACAGTTGGTGGTGCAGGATGCATTGGAAACGCAGATATGCTCTGGTTTAAGCTCTTTGTCGTTAACGCCAAGTACAATCATCTTGTCGATGGTGTCCTTGGAAGGAACGGTAAGAATAACCTTTTTCGCACCATTCTTTAGGTGATCGCCGTAGCCACCCTTTTCGCTTTCGCGCTTGGTGAAAATACCGGTCGACTCAATTACAACGTCAGGAGTGGTTGCCCAAGGGATATTTTTTGGGCTGCGCTCTGCATATACAGGAACTTTCTTTCCATTTACAATGATGCCGTCGTTGTCGAAGCTAACTTCACCGTTGAATTTTCCTTGGGTAGAATCGTACTTCAGCAGGTGGGCCAGCGTTTTGGTATCGGTTAGGTCATTTATACCTACAATCTCAATTTCGGGACGGTCGAGGGCAATCTTGTACACGTTGCGGCCAATACGACCGAAACCGTTGATTGCAACTTTAATTTTTGCCATGATAATTATATTTTAAATAGTGAAACTTTCGATGTACAAAGATACAATATTACCTGAATACTTATGCGTAATAGGACTGTGGATGTGTGTTGATTTTACGCAAACGTTACAAAATTAACAGTACAAGGATGAGTAATGTTTATTGCTGCTGCGCTCGCTTCTGTTCCTTCCTTAGCGCTCGAAGTCGAGGGTCGATTATTCGCCCAAATCGATAGCTAACGTATACCGACAGAAAAAACTGATTGTTGTTGGTCAAGGCCATTATAGGAATCTTTTTGGGAAATGCCTCCAGTATTGCCCCTCCTTCAACAATGTGCAGTATTTGTGAAATTCGACTATATTCAAAGCTTACGGCCGTTTTCAGGTAGGCTCCAGGAACAACGCTTAGCTGGTTGAATCCAGTAAAAAAGGGAGCACGTTGGTAGATGTCGAGAGCGCTGTGGATGTTCTCGCTAAATTTCTCGGTGGTAATGGTATATTCATCGGGTCCAGCACCCGTAATGTTTATCTTTTCGTAGTAGTATGGCTTTAGTATGCCAAGCGATGCGCCTCCAGAGGCCATCACCCTGATGGCTATGCTGCCCACATCGGCCTTCGAAAAAATCTCACGCTGCCGTCCAACGCCAATCCGAAGGGTGAAAAAGTTATTCTGCTTACCAAACACAAAACTTTTGTTATTGGGGAAAAGAGGGCTGTTAATCCTTTCCTCTTTGGGATGTTTTACCAGCGAAAATTCTATTTCAAATAAATTTTTGCGAAGGAGATCTACTCTACGGGCAAAACGATAGCTAAAGCTAAGCCCATTGGAGTTGAGCATAAATCCTCCTGTTACCTCATTCCTGAAGTAAATCTTTGAACCAGTAGTATCAATTTGTCCTTGCCCCTGGATGTGGCTTACAAGTAACAATGCCTGCAGAACAATAAGTAGCAGTGCTTTGTATAGGCAATTCCTCACTTGACAAATAATAAATTACGCCATTTAATATCCTTGTAAAGATATTAGTATTTAGCGTTTTTGAGGAGTGGAAATGAAAAAAAGGTGGGATGGATTGGGGGCAAAAAAAAAGGAAGGCTGACCCTTCCTTATGCTCTAACTGAAGTCGCAGCGCTTCCCTTGGAATATGCTGGACAGGGCTTACTTGATTTACAGCTGCAAAGTGCGCCTATAAATACGAGAGTAAGAAAAAGGGTAAACAGTTTTTTCATGTAAGCAGTGTTAGGTTATTGACCATCTAAAAGTAGGATTTTTTTTTCTTACTGAAAAGAAAATTACACAGTCTTTTCCCCATCGACGGACTTAGACTGCTTTACATATACCGGGCATGGGATGTTATTATAGCACGAAGTTAGGGCAATTCCCATTATAAACACCAACGCCCATGCTACGATTTTAATCTTATTTTTCATACTTAATTATTTGACAAAATATTATTTTTCGATGGTACGTCTCCTTTATTCGCAAGCAAAATTATCAATTTTTTAGAATCGAAAATGGACATATAACTTTTTCTACGGCCAGAAATAGGCCGTTAATCTAATTTCTTGAAATAGTTCTCTAGGCTTGTAGTAATAAAAAAAATCCCTTGGCTGACCAAGGGATTTTTTAAATAATAATGGGCTGTAGCCTACTTCTTCACCATGCGAAGGGTTGCTGCGGAGCCATCCTGGAAGCGAACGTTTACAATGTAGATACCGTTCGTCAGGTTAGCCGCAGGAACGGTTACCTCTGCAGCGCTGTAGCTGCGCTCCATGAGCTTCTGGCCAAGGAGGTTGTAGATGGATACGGTGGAAACAACCTTACCCGAGTTCACCGTGAAGTTGTCGGAGAACGGGTTGGGGAATGCCCTGGTAGCCACGCTGCTGTTCTGGCCAATGCCGGTAAGGAGCGTAACGTCGTTGATGTTCCGCGGGTAGAGCTCGTAAAGGCTTGCCGTGGAGAACCAGGTCATAACACCGGTAATGTCGTAGTGGCTCCCAACGGTGAGGGCGAAATCGGGGAACAGGGATTTGTAGGCGGTGAGGTCACCGCTTCCGTCGTTAACAACGAAGGTTCCAGCGCTTCCGCTTACGCAGCTCACGTTCATTATCTTCACGAGAACTCCTTCGTACGCCTCAGTGTTGGCGTCCTGGGTGGTAATCTCGGCTGGATCGGGTAGCGGGTTATTTTGGCTTACCACCACAGCGCTAGATACAGGGCTTATTTCGGTGAGGTTGTTGTACTCGGCAACGGTGCCGGTAACGGTAACGTTATCGCCAAGGGCAACAGCAGGGGTGGCGGAGTATACGTAAATTCCGTTCCAGGCACCTGTGCCATCCTGAATGTAAAAGGCCTGCTGTGCTCCGGTGGTGGAGCTGAGCTTGATGGCCGTAACAATACCCGAGGTAGTTACCTCCTGATCCTTGTATGGGCTATCACCCGAGGCGTTGGCGGTGTACTGGATGTCGTGGATGGTTATAGTGCCAGCGGTTGTGGTAACCGTTAGCTTAACGGGCGTGGCCATGAGCACGTCACCGGTGGCGTTTTCGGTAGCGAAGTACACGTCGTAGGCGGTATTGGCGTCAAGTCCGGTAATGGTAGCGCTGTAGTCGGTGGCGGCAGCGGTCACGTCAATGGAGGTACCGTTGGCCTTGAGGTCAGCGCTGGTGGGTGCAGCAGCACCGGAGGCAACCTGCTGGAAGTATACCTTACCGGCTGCGTCGAGGTTAACCACCACGTCGAACTGGTCGCTGCCAATGTTGGCCGACTTGGGGTAGGTGGCGGTGAAAGTTGGAGCCGGAGCGGGAGCCACGGTAACGGTAACAACCCAAGGCTGGGTGGTAGTTCCATCTTCAGCAGTTACGGTGTAGGTAACGGGGCTGGTGAAGTCCTGAGCTACTCCGCTGGCAGGGTCAACGGTAGCACCAGCCGAAAGGGTGATGGTTGGAACAAGGGCAGTAACGTTGGTTCCGAAGGGAACGGTAACCGCTACGGTGTGCGCACTACCATCAATGGTGCCAGTAACGCTGGCAACGGTGAAGTTGGTGATGTTGGCTTCTGTTGAAGCGGTAGCATTAACGGTAATGGTATACGTTTTGGTGGTGGTGCCATCCTCAGCGGTAACCATTACCTTGTAGCCAGTGGCAAGGTCGGTAGCCACGGTGCTGCCATCGGTCTGGTATACCTCAAAGGTAGCTCCAGCAGCAGGGGTAAGGTTAGCCTTAAAATTGGTAAGAGTAGCACTAAAAGGAATGTCAATAATGGTTTCTGCCGTATTGTCAATGGTGTATGTCAAGGAACTAACGGTAGCATCGGTGCTAGCCGCTCTGGTGGTAAAGGTAACAGCCTCTAACGTAGTGGCGTTGTCACTGTCATCTTCTACTGGGTTAAGAGCTAGGTAGTAGAGTTGGTTAAAAGCAAGAGAAGCAGTTGGATTTACCGTTATTACCTTCTTATCTGCATCGATAGTGGCTGTGAAAGGAACATCGGCACCGGCATCATCGGTCTCTTTTAATACTAAAAGCGAGGCAACGTTGGCATCGGTAATATCGCTGTTATCGATATTCCTAATGGCCTTATCAAAGGTGATGGTTGGGGTTACAACAATGTTAACATCTGTTGCGCTATTTGCTGGGTCGAATGTAGCTACTGGAGGTCCGGTGCTTACGGCGGTTCCAGTTACCACAAAGTTGTCAATTCTATTATTTCCTGTGGATGAGGTTGCCCCACTAACTGTTAGGCGGATATACACAGTGGGTTGATCGTTTACAGCCGTTATTGATGAAAGATCAAGCGTTTCAAGTGTAAATGTAGAGATGTTTACAGCTGTATTTGAGCCAAATGCAGTGTATGTAACATTGTCCGTACTCCACTCCCAAGCATGGTTGTTAAAGCCCGTGCTAGTGCCACGTGTTGCAAATGATAAGCTTATGTTAGAATAGCCAGTTGTAGGGAATTTAAAAACAACCATTTTCCCGTTGGCGCTATTATTGGCAAGTGCCAATGCGTTTCCTGCGGTAGGGGTTGTTCTCGGATCGTTTAAGGTGCTACCTGAAAAGGTGGTAAGTTCTGGGCTCGTTACTGTTGAGACCCAAGCGGAGGATCCGTTGGAGCCGTCAAGGTAAGCATTAGAACTTGCAGATAACGCCCCAAAATCAGCGTTTATCACACTGGCGGTAGGAACGCTGGCCGTGGGTGCAACAAGCGCATCGAACGACCAAGAGGCAATTACGGTTTGTGCGTGCCCCGAGATAGTTCCCATAATCAGGAGGAGAGAGGTGATCGTGGTGTTGAGTAAAGTTTTTAGTTTCATAGCTCTTTGTGTTTATTGGTTATCTTCTTCGTTTTCTTGCCGAGGTGTTGAGGTATATCCGAAGCTAAGGTATTAAAATACTTAGCCAAAGCACTCATTTTTACGTTAAACTAGGGTTAAAAATTTCGATGGTTGACAAAAAAAATCCCTTGGCTGACCAAGGGATTTTTTAAATAATAATGGGCTGTAGCCTACTTCTTCACCATGCGAAGGGTAGCTGCGGAGCCATCCTGGAAGCGAACGTTTACAATGTAGATGCCGTTCGTCAGGTTAGCCGCAGGAACGGTTACCTCTGTAGCGCTGTAGCTGCGCTCCATGAGCTTCTGTCCAAGGAGGTTGTAGATGGATACGGTGGAAACAACCTTGCCCGAGTTCACCGTAAAGTTGTCGGAGAACGGGTTGGGGAATGCCTTGGTAGCCACGCTGCTGTTCTGGCCAATGCCGGTAAGGAGCGTAACGTCGTTGGCGCTACGGGGGTAAAGCTCGTACATGGAGCCGGTGCTGTAGTAGTCCATAATACCGGTGATGTCGTAGCTGCTGCCCACGGTAAGGGTAAGGTCAGCGTAGAGCGCCTTGTATACGGTGAGGTCGGCTGTGCCGTCGTTCACGATGTAGGAGCCAGCGCTTCCGCTTGCGCAGCTTACGTTCTTTACAGTAACGAGCACGCTCTCATAAGGCTCTGTGCTGGCAACGGCGGTGGTAACTTCCGCTGGGCTAGGCATGGCGTTGTTGGAACTGTTTACGGTAACGGTGTTGGTAGGGCTGATCTCGGTGAGGTTGTTGTACTCAGCAACGGTGCCGTTAACAGTTACGTTGTCGCCAGGGGCAACCACATCCGTAGTAGAGGTGTACACGTATATGCCATTCCATGCACCATCGCCATCCTGCATGTAGAATCCTCTGTATGCGCCGGCGGAGGTGTATTTAAGAGAAGTAACAACACCTGTAATGGTTACATCCTGATCCTTGTATGGGCTATCACCCGAGGCGTCGGCAGTGTACTGGATGTCATGAATGGTCAAGGCACCAGCGGTTGTGGTCACCGTTAGCTTAACGGGGGTGGCCATGAGCACGTCACCGGTGGCGTTTTCGGTAGCGAAGTACACGTCGTAGGCGGTGCTGGATGTGAGCCCGGTAATGGTGGCGCTGTAGTCGGTGGCGGCAGCGGTCACGTCAATGGCGGTACCGTTGGCCTTGAGGTCAGCGCTGGTGGGTGCAGCAGCACCGGAGGCAACCTGCTGGAAGTATACCTTACCGGCTGCGTTGAGGTTAACCACCACGTCGAACTGGTCACTACCAATGTTGGCCGACATAGGATAGGTGGCGGTGAAAGTTGGAGCCGGAGCCGGGGCCACGGTAACAGTAACAACCCAAGGCTGGGTGGTAGTTCCATCTTCAGCGGTTACGGTGTAGGTAACGGGGCTGGTAAAGTCCTGAGCTACTCCGCTGGCAGGGTCAACGGTAGCACCAGCTGAAAGGGTGATGGTTGGAACAAGGGCGGTAACGTCGGTTCCGAAGGGAACGGTAACCGCTACGGTGTGCGCACTACCATCAATGGTGCCAGCAACGCTGGCAAGGGTGAAGCTGGTGATGTTAGTTTCGGTGGAGAGACTCGTATTAACGGTAATGGTGTACGTTTTGGTGGTGGTGCCATCCTCAGCGGTAACCATTACCTTGTAGCCAGTGGCAAGGTCGGTTGCCACGGTGGTGCCATCGGCCTGGTATACCTCAAAGGTAGCTCCGGCAGCAGGAGTAAGGTTAGTCTTGAAATTTGCCAGTGTTTCGCTTGAAGGAACATTGGTAATGGTTTCTGCCGTGTTGTCAATGGTGTATGTCAAGGAACTAACGGTAGCATCGGTGCTAGGTGCAGCAACGGTGAAGTTTAAGGTGTAGGTTTGTGAAGTTCCATCTTCAGCAGTAACTGCAACAGTTGTGCTACCTGGAAGGGACCCAGCATCCGTTTGAACCGCATTGGCCTTTGCATTATTAAGGGTGTAAGCAACAGTAGGAACAGTCGATGTTCCGTAAGGTAGCTCAACATCGTAAGTTAATGTAGCAGGATCGAATCCAGTAACGGTGGTTCCATTAACGGTTAAATCTAATAATGTTGCATCGCTGCTTAGCTCATAAACATCATTAACATCTCTTGGATAGAGCTGATATACAGTCCCCGTGTTGTACCAACCAACAATACCTGTAACATTGTATTTCTTACCAATAGTTAATGTAAGACCACTATACAGCGCTTTATTAACGATCAGGTCTCCTGAACCATCGTTTAGCGTATAGGTTCCAGCACTGCCAGCAGTACAGGTAGCCCCGCTAATTTTTACAAGTACGCTTTCATACTGCTCGTCGTTAACAGCAATAGTGGAAAGTTCAATTGGGGCAGGGAGAGTTTTGCCTGATGCAGCAATGGTTGTAGAAGAGGTTGGAGAAATTTCGGTTAAACCATTATACTCAGCAACCGTACCTTCAATTACAACACTGTCGCCAAGTGCAGGTGAAATTGGGCTACCGTAAACGTATACACCATTCCATCCCTTTGCACTATCCTGAACAAAGAAGCGGGTTGTAGTGCTATACAGACCGGTAACAATGCCAGAAAAACGAACCTTATCTCCGGTGAAGTTTGAAGCACCCGCCGTATTGTCACTTTGAATATCGTAAATGGAAGGAGTTGCAATAATGGTGAAAGGAGCATCGCTTTCGTCGGTTGCACTGGAGGTTAATCCTGTGATGCGTGCCGAATACTGTGTGCCATACGATGCAGTTGCAGGAATAGTAAATGCGTAGGAGCCAGTGTTGGGTGTTGATGTCACAACATCGGTCCATCCCCAAGTAGCAGTTCCTTTGTCTAGTACGTAAGCTTCAATTTTTACATCTTCAGCATCCATATTGGTAGACGTCCAAGTGAATGTTACGTCGTCACCTGCATAGAAAGTCTCGCCACCATTGGGATAGGTGAGGGTAATGGTTGGAGTAGCAGCGTCAATGGTGGTAAAAGTGGAGCTCAGCGCTCCAGTAGCATTACCAGCAGCATCTTGAACAGATGCAAGGGCAATGTAGTATAGTTGGTTGTTCTTCAGATCAGCACTAGGTGTAATTGTAATCACTTTTTTTGCTGCATCAATGGTTGAGGTAAACGCTACATCAGCACCGGAGCCATCGGTCTCCTTTAGGGTTATTAAAGAAGTAGGATCATCAATTGCTGCGCCACCAATATTTTCAATAGCCTCATCAAAGGAGATGGTTATGGGAGTAGTGATGGCCACGTTGGTTGCTGCGTTAACTGGATCAAATGTTGCGATAGGTGCAGTTACATCAGGACTAACAGTAAATGATCCGCTAGGAGCTACTTGTGGATTAATATCATCTGTAGTCCAGTTTGTAATGGTACAAATATCAGTTAGTAATTCAGCCTGTGTCCCTGTGCTAGTAGACATATTGTAAACAGCATTATCAACTTCTGGAATTATTGCTATTGCATTCGTACCATTTGTCAATCCCATTGGAAGTGCAGAATTATTCGATGATGTGGCGTCAGCAGCCCAGTCTCCATCCATGTTTAGTGCAAAAATGTAAGTAGGGCTTGTAGAAATGCCTTGAAATGCTATTAATTGATCTCCTGATGAAGAAAAGTTCATACCATTTGTACCAACCGTCGCATCGTCATCTCTCACGAAATCAGTTGATAATGCGGATAAGTTAGATACATCACAACTAATAATAGTCCCTGCAGAAATAGCTGTTGGAGCAGTATATTTTACAGCACCTTCGCCTCCGCGAAATGTGCCATCGGCCTTAACGCCTGAGTCGGTAAACCTTATTTCTGTTCCTGCTTGAATGTCAACTAAAGTGACAAATGAGAATGCATCTGGAGCATCATTATTCATCCTGATAATTGCAATGTCGCCTGCTGCGAGTGTAGTTTGCCCCCATCCGGTGGCTGCGGTAGTGACCAGCAGCGCTGTGGTGAGCATTGTGGTGAGTAAAGTTTTTAGCTTCATAGTTCTAGGTTTAATTAAACAATTAGTGTTTGTAGCTTACTATCAGTTTGTTCCTTCCAAATTGGGGAAGGTGAAAGGGAAAACAAGTTATGCAAAGGTGGTGTAAATACAAATTTTTTCACGAAAAATTTGGTTAATAAATGGTTATAGAATTGTTATGCCCTGATTGTTAGCGGGTAAGTGCAAACGATTGCACGAAAAAAAATCAAACAGCCAGGGTGTGACTATATCTCGGAAACAAGAACTCACCCCCTAACAACCCCACTGCTCTGCTGAGAATTGGTATCGTCGAGCTCCCTTCGGTCAGTTCTGATTTCTGATGAAGTTAACTGCTATGGGTAAGTTTTGCACTACTTAGGATTTCAAACTTTTTTGTCACCTGTCACTCCGTTACTTGTCACTATTTTTTCATCGAGTTCCACCGAGGAATTAAGGCATGTGGCTGTAGCATCTGTCACTTCTAACTCGTTTTGTTGCCCCAATAAATCGGGATTTCTGCTCCGCTAATAACTCTTTAACTTCCTCTAACTTCCTCTAACTTCCTCTAACTTCCTCTAACTTCCTCTAACTTCCTCTAACTTTTTTCTCCTAAAACCTCGCAGTGAATCCAAAGTGCACCTTTGCTTCCTTGAATTTTGGCATACCTCCGTTAATGGAGCCGAGGGCATAGGCCAGCTGGAATAGCCCTCCGCTAACCTCCAACTGTGTTCCAACACCTAATCCTGTTGGCTTAAATGTGTCGAACCCGTTGAGCCAGCTGCGTTCGAGGTATCCTGTGTCGACAAAAAGGAAGGCGTAGCTTTCGGCTTCAAAATAGTAGCGAGCTTCCGCCGTGGCGATGTGGTAGGAGGAAACCCAAAAGAAATCCTCGTCGAACCCTCTAAGGGTGGAGTAGCCGCCCACGCGTGTAAGCTCATTATAGAATAGGCGGTTATATCCGTTGCCTCCAAATGCTCCAACAGCACCTCCGTTGTAAGCACAGTAAATCCCAAGCCTACCCATAATGCTATGGTATACTCCCAATTTGGCGTTGAGAGAGTATGCGGTGGAGGTTTGTGCAATGGTTCCACCCTGCAAAAGAGGGTAGTCGGCTATGCGACTTCCCAGGGCAGCGCCCGTGGCAATGGTTTCCTCAGCAGTGGGAAAGAGGTTTGCCGTGAGGTGATAGTAGTTATAGCCAACCCCGTAGAGCGTAGAATTGCTATTCCCATATCCCGAAACGCTGGTGCTACTGCTGCTAGCCACTTTTTTTAGTTCAAACCACCCAGTGAGTCTGTGACCGCTTACGCCGCTCCACATTAGCGTAACTTTTGGGTTTACCACAAGGGTTGAAGTATCCTTGCGGTAAATACTTAATGAGCCAGCGCTCCCAAATCCACCTAGTCCGAGCCAGGGGAGTGATACATCTGCCTCCAACCGTTGCTCATTGGTGTCGAGCTTTTTCCATCGTAGCCCAACCTGCTCTCCAATATTAAAGGTATTAACCAGCTTAAGTGTGGCATCTCCTCTAAAGGTAACCCCATTGCCAGATTCCTTTCCTGCAAGACCAATGAGCGCGCTAATTTGGTTGGCCTTTTTCTGCTTTAGGTAAACGTATACACGAGCCCTTCGGGGAATAAACTCCGTCTCTGCCGGTCGTATGGTGGTAAGATATCCCAGTTGGCTAATGGTGCTGCCAATCTGGACGACCTGTTTTTCGCTGTAAGGTTGACCTGAGCGCACCCCCAATAGGTAATTGAGGTAATTCCTGTTAGCTCTATACCTACCTTTTATTATAAGGGTATCGAAAACGACGTAGGTGCCGGGTAGCAATTTTAGGAATCCAGAGAGCGTATTGTGCTCAATGAGAACGGAGTCGAACACCAGCGAAGCAAAGGGGTAACCTTGGTTCTCCATTTTGGAGAGGATAAAGTCGGTAGTGCTGAACAGGGAAAAGGGAGAAAGATTCTTCTGCTTTATGGTGGATGGAAGTTGGTAACTTTTATTGGGTGTAATCACCCCAAGCCGTACTCTTTTAATACGGGCACCTTTATAAATATATATGTTGCTGCAGGCGGAGTCTCCTCGAATGGAATCTACCCCAGCGGCAGCATACCCTTTTGCCCAGAGGGAGGCAATGTATCGATTAATTTCAGCGCTCAGCTGTGCCGTGTCGTGCGAGGCGAGTATCTCTGTTTTGACCGGTTTTGGTGAGAGGGGGTTCCAAAAAGTTACGGTGTACCCATTTTGTGCCGTAGCAGGTATGCTAATCAGCAGCGCAACAGCAATGGTTAGCACAGCAGCACATAGCTTTACATAAGTGTCAACAGGCAAAAAAAATGACCTTGGCGTGAAAAATCCTTTGGGGAAAAGATAGGTGGCTTGCCTGTTCATTGGTGTTAAGGTTGCGCTACTAGCAAACCTAAAAAACGGGAAAGTATTGTGCTACGGTTTAACGGTATGCCTCATTTTCATCCTCATCGATGAGAGTCTGCAGCGTCGTGGTCTTAAGTATATCGTAGGAGAGATCTCTTACTCTTTTGAAGGTCTTTCTAATGCCACATTTTTCCTCGTTTCGGCAGAAGTCACACTGTTGGTAGTGCTTTTCGGAAGCGCAAGCCAACATGGATATGGGTCCTTCAAAATGGTTGTAAATGGAGGCAACGTCAATTTCTGAAGGTGCCTTAATTAGATAGTAACCACCCGATTTACCCATCTTGCTCTGCACAACTCCCAACTTTTTGCAGTCGTTTAGTATTGTTTCAAGAAACTTTTGGGGAATACCTTCACCCTTGGCAATATCTGAAATCTGCACGGGTCCTTTGCCATACTCCTTTGCCAAGCGGAGCAGCGCCATCAGCGAATATCTAGTCTTTCTGGAGATCAAGGCTATAAGATTTTAACGATATAAAGTTATGTTTTTTTTGTGAATAGTCTATCAGTAATATAGGATTAGCTAGACTAAAAACTTGTTTTATAGGTCGATGAATGTTTATTCGTATTACCCCATGCTTTTTGTAAGATTCCTTGTAAAGGTTTGGTTGTTTTGGGCCCTCTTTTGTCAACAACGCTTCAATTTTTTACCTTTGGACCACAAAAACAGATACCATGAATGCAATTCTGAACCACCGATCTATTCGCAAGTATAAGCCAACACCAATTGATGAGGCTACCATGGACGAAATTCTGCTGGCTGGAACTCGTGCTTCAACAACAGGAAATATGCAGGTTTATAGTATTGTGGTGACAACAATGCCCGAAATTAAGCAGCAGTTGGCTCCGTGTCATTTCAACCAGCCCATGGTTACCCAGGCACCTGTGGTGCTCACGTTTTGTGCCGACTTTAACCGGTTCAACAAGTGGTGTGAACAGCGAAATGCCATTCCAGGCTACGATAATTTTCTCTCCTTCACCACTGCTGCCATTGATGCTCTATTGGTGGCTCAGAATGTTTGCTTGGCAGCAGAAGAAAAAGGGTTGGGCATCTGTTACCTAGGAACAACAACCTATACCGCCAGTAAGATTATTGAGATACTGAAGTTGCCCAAAGGCGTAGTTCCCATTACCACCGTGGTGATGGGGTACCCGGAGGAGATACCTGAGCTAACTGATCGTTTACCCCTTGAAGCGGTGGTTCATCGTGAGGTTTACCACGATTATTCTGCTGATGATATCGATCGGTTGTACGCAGAAAAAGAGGCGATGCCTCTAACAAAAAAATTGCTGGTGGAGAATAATAAGGAGACGTTGGCTCAAATCTTTACCGACAACCGTTATACTCGTAAGGACAATGTGGCCTTTTCAAAAGCGCTGCTCCAGGTACTGCACGACCAAGGTTTTATGAATAATCAGGAGTGAGAGCATTGTAAAAAACGCTATACGCCTTGAATTTTGTTCAGGGCGTTTTTTTAGCGAAACACACACGCTTATTCTTTACTTTGGCATGGTTTACTGCCTAATCGAAACGCAATTGCTGCATGGTGGTATTAAAAAAAGAACGCCACCGCTCCTAAGCGATTGCGGTAAATACCTATTACTCCATTCTCTCCACTATCCGAGGAAGATCGCTTGGCGTGAGTATGCCAAGCAGTTGGCCAGTGGGGCTGCCGTTCTCCGTAACCAGAATCGCCTGAAGGTAGCTGCCCTGTTTCATGGAGCGCTTAAACATGTCGTAAATGGAGAGAATATCGGTATGGTTCGAAACTATAGCAAAATCTCGGCTGCTGGCATAGGGAATAACCTCTTGCAAAATGGCCCCATCGAGTTGACCGCGATGGGCAAAATTTTCGGTAATCCATTTTGCCAACGACTTGGCGGTTATCAGGCACACAATCCTATTCTTATCCAAAACGGGGCAACGCATAAATCCTTTTTCTGCAAAGGTTTGTAGCATCTCCAAGATTGGCGTTTGTGGAGTAGCAAAGTAGGGTGATGAAAGGGGAATGGTGTTCACCCTTGGAGGATTATGCATCATATCTCTGATTTTCCTTATCTCCTTTACCACGTCGTCGTGTGGTTCTGCAATGATAAAATTCTCGCGACGGGTGTGGGTAATGGCGTTGCGTAGCTCGGCAAACTCCCGGAGATCGTTGGCGTAGCGCTGTACAACCGGATGAAAGCTACGAGCTTTTCTTACCAGTTCGGCAAATCCGGAGTGGAAATTATCATTGCAAATCTCCCTGAGTTTTTGCTCAATCTCGGTGAATAGGTCGATGAATTGTTCTGAGTTTTCCTGTTGCTGCATGGTAGAATAATTTAAGGGTGAAGGTAGGAAAAATATGACGAAGGCGTTACGTTGCTTGGGGCATGGGCACAAAATCGGCAATCCACGTTGGAGTATTGTCCATATTATTTCTGCATGAGCCTTCCCTTTAATTCTCATTTTTCTACCTTTGTCATCTTGTGAAAATTTTAAATTGGGAACGACAATGTATACACACCAGTATCTTGAAGAGTTCACCACACTGCTATTTGAAAAAATGGGGTGTCCCTCAGCCGATGCAAAGGCGGTGGCTGAGCTGCTGATTCGGGCCGAGCTACGTGGCCTTTCATCGCATGGAATGATGCGTGTTAAGGATTATTTTTTGTTGGTTGAGGCCGGAAGAATAAATACTAAGCCAAACGTTCGTATAGTGCACGAAACGCCAAGCACCGCAACGGTGGATGGCGACAATGCTCTTGGTCCTGTTGCTGCTAAGCGTAGCATGGAAATAGCCATTGAAAAGGCGAAGAATGTAGGCACAGGTTGGGTTGCTACTAAGGGCTCCAACCACTATGGTATTGCAGGTTACTACGCCATGATGGCTTTAGAGCACGATATGGTGGGCATTTCCATGACAAACGCGAACCCTTTGGTTGCTCCAACCAACTCCACCAGCAAATTCTTGGGTACCAATCCTATTGCGGTGGCTATCCCAACCTTGCTACAGCCCCCATTTGTAGCCGACTTTGCTACTACCCCCATTGCGCGCGGTAAGCTAGCCATTATGGGTAAAAAGGGTGAAAAAATAGACTACGGTTTTGTGCAAGATAAAAAGGGAAATCCAAGCAATAACCCAGATATACTTTTGGAAGGTGGAGCCATTCTACCTCTAGGTGGTAGCGCCGATCATGGAAGCCATAAGGGATACTGCATGGGCTCACTCATCGATATTTTTTCCTCAGTTTTTTCCGGAGCCAATTTTGGCCCTTTTGTACCGCCTCAGGTGGCCTACCTGCCGTTGCTTGAAAAGAGCGTTGGAGAAGGACTTGGGCATTTCTTTGGCGCCATGAGGGTTGATGCTTTTCGGCCGGCAATTGAGTTTAAGTCGAAAATGGACGAGTGGATTGAAACCTTCAGGGGTGCTGAGAGCATTGAAGGACAGCCCAAGGTGATGATTCCTGGTGATCCAGAGCGGATGAATGAGGAGCGTATTACGAAAGAAGGAATAAAGCTCATTGCTCCGGTTATCAAGGACCTTGCCGATATTGCCTCCAAGTTGAATGTTCCATTTAAGGTGGAATAGTTGCAATTTGTAATGAATACTTAAGGAGATTCTTTAGCAGGATCTCCTTAAATTATTATGTAGAGTGATGGAAACAAATCTTCATGAAATAGGAAGTGTTGCGGATGAACAGTTACGCTATGCTGTGATATGTGCCTTTGTTGGAAAGCAGCTGGTGTTGGTACGCAACCGTCAACGGGTGACCTGGGAAATCCCTGGAGGAAGGAGAGAACCGGGCGAGGCGATTGATACTACGGCAGGCAGAGAGCTGCAGGAGGAAACTGGAGCTGTGAGGTATGAGCTGGAGCCAATTTGCGACTATTCTGTCACTGCAAATGGGAACATCAGCTATGGTCGGCTATACCGTGCCAAGATTGAGGAGCTAGAGCCGGAGTTGCATTTTGAGGTGGGAGAGGTGAAACTTTTCGAAGACCTGCCGGAGGAGCTTACCTATCCCGAAATACAGCCACTGCTTTACCGTAAGGTGGTAGCCAATGGCTAGCATGACGGTATACATTGAATAAAGAAAGCCTCGGTAGTCCGAGGCTTTCTTTTATTAGAGCTAGCCGCAGGTATCTACTTACTTATTCAAACTTGCGATTTACGTAAGTAGCGCTTGCCTGTGCCGTGGGCATAACCACAATGTCGTTGATGTTGACATGGCTTGGACGGCTAATCACAAAAAGTATGGTTTCCGCAATATCCTCAGCGAAGAGTGGCGTAAGACCTTGGTATGTTTTATCAGCCTTTTCTTTATCGCCTTTGAAGCGGACTTCAGAGAATTCGGTTTCTACCATTCCTGGCCGTATCCCCGTAACCTTGATGTTGTTTTTCAGTAAATCGATGCGCATGGCTTTGGTGAGTGCTTCCACGGCATGCTTACTAGCGCAGTATACGTTTCCGTTTTCGTAAACCTCGGTGCCAGCAATGGAGCCAATATTGACAATGTGGCCACAGCTTCGCTCCACCATCAGGGGAGCTACCTTACGGGTGATGTAGAGTAAACCCTTAACGTTGGTGTCAATCATCCGTTCCCAATCGTCCACCATGCCGTCCTGAATATGGTTTAGTCCAACGGCCAATCCCGCATTGTTTATGAGCACATCAATTTTTCGCCACCGCTCTGGTAGCTCGTTAATAGCAGTGTCAACGGCCTCTTTGTTTCTGATGTCGAAGGTGAGCGCAAGCACATCTGCTTTAAATTTCACTTCAGCCTCCTTCTTAATGGTATCAAGCAGCTCCGCTCTACGTCCGGTTATAATTAAGCTATAACCATTTTCGGCAAGAAGCAGAGCTGTTGCTTTTCCAATTCCGGAGGTTGCTCCGGTAATAAGGGCAAGTTTTTTCATTGTATTGGTTATTTTCTTTACTGCTACTTAAAGGCTAGTCTCTAGGCAGTATACTGCACAAAGTCCTTTCCCCACAAATTGCCAGCGAAACACCGCTGCGTGTTTCCGCTCCAGCAAATTGAATCCAAAATTACGATTTATACTTCAACCCTAGAACTGTTATTTAGCATGAAAAAGCATTAATTGGCTATATTTGTAGTTAAATTGATGAAAGTTAATGGCCACACCAAAACCCTTAAAAGTGCTGATGCACGAAATCCGGTTTTCTGAAAGTGTTCTCGAACGGATAATGCAGCTGCTCGATGAGCAGGAAAGTGATCTTGAGAGGTTGACTTTGTTTACCCTTGCTGTGCAGGCAAAGTTAATGGCCAACGAACCTGCTTACATCCACACCGAAATTGTTGCTGGTTGGCATGCTGCCTTAAATCAGTCAGTTGCTTACTCCAGTGGAACACCTTTAGTGGATGGTTTGGAGAGAATAGCGGAGAGTTTTTGGAAACTGGCCGTTAATGGGTTTAAACCAGCGGCACTCTCCCACTGGTTTGTGTCTCCCGGTGTTAGCGTAGATAAAATTGCTAGCGATGCCACTAAGACACTAAGTTCCTTCACCCAAGGTTTAGGCATTCCTCTAGTGGAAGGAGGAGTTTATATCTCTTCCGATATTGATCCGGAGCCATTTGTGTGCAGTAGCTTGGTTGGTATTCGCAAGGGGCAGGGGTGTAGGCATAAACCGTCACCGCAAAGTGCGGTTTACCTTATGGGAAATTACACCTTACCCGAGTTTTACAGCAAGGAGGCGTCAATCCTCTCTCGGGCATTCGATTTCAAGGAGAATGTGGAGAATAATAGGACTGGAATTTTTGCCAAGCAGCTCGATTTTGCTCTTGGGGAACTTTTTAGGGCTGAGGTTATTTCGGATGTAGAACCACTTTCTACGCTTGGGCTATTGCGAACAACGCTTGCCATTTCGTTGCGCTGGAACTTAGGAATGCAGCTTGATGTAAGCAAAATGATGCTGGGGATAGACTCCTGCACTCTGCTAGAAATGCTGACTGCCGAAACGCTCAACCGTTTGATGGCCGTTTGTCCAGTGGGCAAAGAGACAATTTTGGAGATCATTCTCGAGAAGTGGGATATTCCTTACAGTAAAATAGGCTACATACAGGAACAACCTTTTGTTACGGTGTTGTCCAAAGGTGAAGAGGTTACTTCCATTGATCTGGATGTTGCCAGTAGGTTTGGAATCCTTCATGAACAGCAGCTAGATGTTACGATGCCTGTTTTTGAGAAGAGTAACACCGAATGGGAAACATCTCAGGTTGAGCTCTCCGATGCCATATTTCTAGTTTTATCCAGTTCGAGCCTGTCTCCTAAAATGTGGTTTCGGGAGCAGTTTGACTCTAGTCTGTTGAGCGGTCCAAACCTTAGCAATCCATCCGATGCAGGCATTGCTGTGCTGCCAGAGGTTAAGCGGAGCATTGCTGTGGCACAGGTACTTAATCCTAGGATGTCGCAAATAAACTCCGAAAAATCGCTAATCCTTAGCTTTGCCGAGGCCACCCGTAAGGTAATTTGCTCAGGGGCCATTCCTATGCAGGCTTCCTTAATGCCAGCAATATTTGGCGACAACGATGAGCAGATAGATCAAGTAAAGCAGCTGCAACAGCTGTTTTATCAAATAAGTGAGCAGTGGGGCGTGGCGGCAACTGCCCAACAACCTTTCATTAAATTGAGGCAGGAGCAAAGCTCATCGGTTTTTCCTGCAGTTGCCATCCTTGGAGTAGTGGATGGTCCAGCCCCTCTTTCGCGAAGTTTTCGGGACAAGGGAGATATGATCTACCTGCTGGGGGAACCAGCAACCTCTCTTGCAGGTAGCGAGCTGGAAATTTGCTTAGGTCATTTAAATGGTAGCTACATACCCTTCTTCGATATCAAAAGGGAGTTTCGACTACAGAAGACACTGCTGCAGCTCTACCGATTAGGTATTTTAAATTCGGCTCATAGCGTTGGTAGAGGAGGCATTTTTACTTCGCTGGTTGAGTGCGGCCATTTGCATAGCTTAGGTTTCGATATAACCACCGATTCTGAAATTGAAACCAATACGTTTCTTTTTGGGGAGTCACCAGGAATGGCTGTGGTTACGGTTCCTTCAACACGTGAGGTTCAGTTTATTGACTTTATGGTTGCCCAGCAACAAAACTTTAGAACCCTTGGCCATGTTACTAAGGCTGAGGTTCGGGTTGACGATATTTCCTGTGGATTTATCAACGATTTGCAAAAGCTTTACGTATAGCTATGCCGGTAATGTAAAAATTACCCAAATTTGCACAGCTGTTGCAAATTGGCTTTTGCGCTGCCGGATAATAATTCTTGAGTCTGGCTGCAGCACTGTTTTGATTGTTAGCAGGCACGTGTAACTCCACTAGCTATTTAGGGCTGGGGGATGATGAGTAGTAACATAGTTGAAAAATTGTAGCATATACCATGGCTGAAAAAGAAAAAGTGGTTGGAATGTTTAACAAGATTGCCCCCACTTACGATTTTTTGAATCACTTCCTTTCACTGAATATTGATAAGATATGGCGACGGAAAATTGTTAAGTTACTCCGACCCCATTCACCGCAACGCATTTTGGATGTAGCTTCTGGCACTGGAGATTTGGCCATTGCCCTTAACGCTTTACACCCGGCTGGTATTGTTGGAGTAGATATTTCCGAGGGAATGCTTGAGGTTGGGCGAGTGAAGGTTGCTAAAAAGAGGTTGAGCCAGACCATATCGCTCTTGTATGGCGATTCGGAGAATTTGCCTTTCCCAAGCGGCTCGTTCGATGCCGTTGCTGTATCGTTTGGCGTTCGAAACTTTGCCAATCTCGATAAGGGTCTTAGCGAAATGCAACGGGTGTTGAAGGTAAACGGCATTGTGGCAATTCTCGAATTTTCCATGCCTCGCCACTTTCCCGTTAAGCAATTTTACAAGTTTTACTTTTTAAGGATTCTACCTCTATTTGGAAAACTATTTTCCGGTGATGGCGATGCCTATACCTATCTGCCAGAATCGGTGCTAAAATTTCCCGATGGTAAAAAATTTTTAGACAGGCTCGAAGGCGCTGGCTTTAGTAAGGTGAAAGAAAAAAGGCTTAGCTTTGGTATTGCCACTATTTATACTGGAATTAAGGAGGAGAAGAAGAAACGACAATAATTGAGCGGTGTCTCCGTTTCTTTGAAGTTGGGATTGTTTTACCTTTTTAGAGAAAGCATTTGTGCCAGCAAGGCAATTTGGCTCATTATGAACTTTAGCTTTTGTAACATTGAGTAGGTTAAAATATCTTCTATTTGGTCTGATTGCTGTTGCCCTGCTCTTTCCCGCTAAAGGAGTTGTTGGACAGTCAAAAACCAAGCCGTTAACCCAGTTGGAGTATGACTATGGTAAACGACTGCACTTTGGCTTCTCTCTTGGGTTTAACGTCATGGATTTTACCGTAAAGAATAACGGTATACCACAGGTTATGGCCCCTGGCGATACCACCATTCTTTGGGGTGATGTAAGCGATCAAGTTCCAGGGTTCAACGTGAATATTATTACCGACTACAGATTAAATCAGCTGTTTAGCCTTCGATTTCTTCCCGGCTTATCGTTTGGTCAGCGCGATTTGAACTTCTTCGATAATACTGGCCGATTGCGGACCACCATGAAGCTGGAGTCTTCCTTTATTGAGTTTCCTTTTTTGGTGAAGTTCAAGGCAAGGAGGTCGGGAGACATTCGACCATACCTCATTGCGGGTATTAATCCCCGTTTTGACGTTGCAGCCTTCAAAAAGCTCAATAATAAGGAGGGCATTTACGTAAGACTTAACGAGTATGACCTTTACTACGAGTATGGTGCCGGACTCGATTTCTACCTTACCTACTTTAAATTTTCCATCGAAATGAAGTATTCTTCGGGACTGTTGAATGTGCTATCCCCCGACCTGGTTGAGGGTGGTGAAGGATACGTAAAATCCATCGATCGGATAAAATCACAAATCTTTGTTATCTCCTTTCACTTCGAATAACCATGCCAGTTGAACTATCGCTCTCATTAAGCCCTAAACAGGCTTCTGAAGAACAATTTTATAGGCCACTCGTTGCCGAGAAGCTCAGGATTTCTCCTGATGAAATTACCGCAATTCGAATTATAAGAAAGTCTATCGACGCACGTGGACGGCAGGTAAAGGTGAATTTAGGGCTCCAGATCTTCATTAATGAGGAGCAGAGTAGCGATACCTACGAGGTCATTCATCTTCGCAATGTGAGCCTCGCAGAACCAGTAGTGGTGGTGGGATCTGGTCCTGCTGGCCTTTTTGCTGCACTGCGATTGATAGAGCTTGGGCTAAAACCCATTGTGCTGGAACGGGGAAAGGACGTTAGCGCCCGAAAGCGTGACATTGCAACAATTAATCGCGATCAGCGTGTTGATCCCGATTCCAACTACGCTTTTGGTGAGGGAGGTGCTGGAACCTTTTCGGATGGCAAGCTCTATACCCGGTCGAAAAAGAGAGGAGATATAGCCTTAGTCCTAAAAATATTCCATCAGTTTGGAGCTCAGGACAGCATTCTTTATGAAGCCCATCCTCACATTGGCACTAATGTGCTTCCAAGAGTGGTTACCGCCATCACCAGAGCCATTGTGGAGGCTGGGGGCGAGGTTCATTTCAACAAGCGGGTTGACGATATGCTGCTCGTGGGCAATAGCATTGGTGGTGTGGCATGCGGTGGAGAGGTTTACAAGGCAAGGGCCGTTTTGCTGGCAACTGGCCATTCGGCTCGAGATATATACAGTTTACTTTACCGTAAGGGCATATCCATTGAGGCAAAGCCATTTGCCATGGGAGTGAGAGTTGAGCATCCTCAAGCGCTGATCGATTCCATTCAATACCATGTGCCTTCCCGTGGCGATTATCTGCCGGCGGCCTCCTATTCGTTGGTTCATCAAGTTGAGGAGAGGGGCGTTTACTCCTTTTGCATGTGCCCTGGAGGATTTATTGTTCCAGCCGCATCTTCACCCGGTGAAGTGGTGGTAAATGGCATGTCACCTAGTGAACGAAATTCCCGATTCGCAAACTCTGGCATTGCCGTTGAAATCAGGCTGGATGATTTACGCTCCTACCAGAGCTATGGCGATTTGGCTGGCTTAACCATGCAGTCGAGGTTGGAGAAAAAGGCATTTGAGCATGGCGGAGGTGGTCAAGTGGCCCCAGCCCAACGGCTTGCTGACTTTGTGTCTGGACGTTACTCCAATCAGCTGCCAACCTGTTCTTACCATCCCGGACTCACCTCTAGCGAGATGCACGAGTGGCTTCCACAACCTATTAGCAAGAGGCTGAGGGAGGCATTTAAGGCTTTTGATAGCAAAATGCGTGGATTTTTAACCAATGAGGCTATTATTCTTGGGGTTGAATCAAGAACATCTTCACCTATTCGAGTGCCGCGTAGCGAGCAAACGCTTATGCACGTTAAGGTCGACGGTCTTTTTCCGTGTGGAGAGGGGGCAGGCTATGCAGGTGGTATCACCTCCTCTGCCATGGATGGGATGGCTAGCGCCGATGCCGTAGCTGCTTGGCTTAGCCGTTAGCGATTCTTCTCCTAAATTCGGAAAGCGTAATGGCCGTCGCAGTGGCCACATTAAGCGACTCCGCTCCACCATCTTCCGCCATAAATGAAGGTATGGTCAGCTTGCGATCAATCATACGGGCAACCGTCGATGAAATACCATTCCCCTCATTTCCCATTACCAGCACTCCTGTAGGGTTGAGGGTTGCTTGAAAAATATTTTCCCCTCCAAGGAAGGTACCGTAAATCTCAAGACCACTATTTTTTGCCTCGCTCAAAAAGAGCGGAAGGTCGGTGTAGTGAAGCCTAACTTTGGCAATGGCGCCCATGCTAGATTGAACAACCTTTGAATTAAAGCAGTCTACCGTTCCGTGGGAGCAAACGAGGTCTTCAACTCCAAACCAAAGGCATAGGCGGATGATGGTTCCAAGGTTCCCAGGATCCTGTACGTCGTCAACAGCAACAATTAGCCTTTGAGACATGGCTACTTTAGCCATATCGTGCCGTGGAATATGAAATACACCCACAACAGACGATGGCGAGGTAAGTCCAGAAATCTTCCTCATTTCACTGGGAGAAATTTCAGCTACTGTTGCCTGAGTTGCAACAGGAATGGCAATACCTTCAAGGATATAAATTTCTTTAGCTATCAACCCTGCGTTGAGTAGCTCTACTACGAGCTTTTCACCTTCGGCAACGAAAAGTCCCTCTTCCGTTCTATGTTTCTTCTGACGAAGTGCGGTTAGCTTCTTTATCTGGTTTTTCGTTAGCACCATTATATGAATCTCTTTTGTTGATACTGATGAATTAAACGATTGAAGCAACAGTTGTCAAAATGTTTGGCATATCCATCCACCGTTCAAAATATTGGATTGTTTCAATAACTCCTCATCTTTGTGCAAAATTATGAAATACCTTTGGGCTTTAACTGTTCTTGTAATACTGAATTGCCTGTTTTAACCATTGTGTGCTCCCAACCAGCTAGCAACCGGTAGAGTTAACAAAGTTTTTTTTTCTACTTTAGACTAAATTTTTTTTCATGTTGTCTAGATTTCGGAATAAACTCTTCTTTACAATACTTGCTCTTACTGCTGCGTACTCGTGTTCAACCACAAAGTATGTTCCCGAAGGGAAGTATCTCCTTAATAGGAGTGAGATTAAATTGGAGGGGAAGGGGATTAGTCCCGAAGAAGTGGAATCGTACATTAAGCAGAAGCCAAACAAGCGTATCTTCTTTGTTCGCTTTCACCTTGGTTTATATGACCTGTCGTCTCCCTCAAAAAATAAGGGGATTAGTGGTTGGCTAAAGCGTATTGGGGAGGAGCCGGTTATCTTCGACGATTACCTCCACAAAAAAAGCATGGATCAGATTGGGCTTTTCCTCAATAGTAAGGGCTATTACAACTACCAGCTTCATGATACCCTGATTTACTCCCATAAAAAAACGGTTAAGGAGATTTTTATCATAAACCTTGGCAAACCGTATACCATTGCCAGTGTTGTCTATAACATTCCTGATACGGCTGTGAAAAATATTGTGATGTCCGATACAACAAGTAATAAGGTTGTTAAAGGAATTCCTTTCGACAGGGATATTTTGGAAGATGAGAGAGATAGAATAACCTCAATGCTTCGAAATCATGGCTACTACCAGTTTAACAAAAACTTTATTACGTACACTGCAGATACTTCATTGGGAAACAAGAGCGTAGCCCTGAAGATGAAAATTAGCAATTACCCTGTTAAAACTGCTGACGGGAAAATCATTCGTGTTCCTCACCAAAAATACAGAATAGGACAAGTTAATATTCTAACCGATTACGATGGTGTTAAGGCAATAACCGACTCCACTTACCTTCGAGAATATGATACTATTCCGTATAGAGGATTGAATATTCTTAACCGTAAGAAGTTTAAGCTTAAGCCCAGCACAATATATCGTTCCAACTACATTATGCCCGATAGCCTTTTCAGCGAGCAGGACGTGAATAATACCTACAATAGCTTTTCATCGCTTCGGCTGTTTCGGAATATTTCCTTTCAATTTGAGGAGAATGATAAAAGAGAAGAGCAAAAGAAGCCTACCTCAGAGGATCTCTTTGATGATGTAGTTGTGGGGGTAGACGAGGTAGAGCATGTGGATACTACAGGAAAAGTGGAACCAAAGTTAACGTGTAATGTGCTTCTGCTTCCCTTTAGCCAGCAAAGCTATACTTTGGAGTTGGAAGGAACAAACTCCTCCGGTGATTATGGAATTGCGGGCAATCTTTCCTACCAGCATAAAAATTTGTTTAAAGGAGCTGAGTCCTTCGAAGCAAAATTTAAGGAAGCCGTAGAGGTGCTTAAAAAAACATCCTCCAACCAGTTTGGCACATCGCTCGAGACAGGTATTTCAACATCGCTGAATATTCCCCGATTTTTAATGCCCTTTCGCATCGACGATGCACGGGCAACCTACAATCCAAGAACGCAGATTTCTCTTGCCTACAATTTTCAACGCCGTCCTGACTATACGAGAACCATAGTAAACTATACGTTTGGTTACCGATGGAACCAGACCAAGCACATTACCATGGTGGTAAACCCAATTGACGTTAACATTGTTAATCTGCCAATTATATCACCCGATTTTCTTGCTCAGCTGAACGATAACTTTTTGCGTAATAGCTATCAAAACCACCTAGTGGCTGGTGCTTCGTATTCCTTTATTTACAGCAATAGCCAAAAGAATCGGCCGGGGAATTCCCACTATTTTAGGATTAATGCGGATATGGCAGGGAATTTACTAAGCCTGTACAGCCATGCCTTCAGCGAACCGCTTCTCAATGGATCATACCAGGTTTTGGGAACACGGTATGCACAGTATGTCCGGGGGGAGGTTACCTATGTTTACCACCAAGTGCTGAACGAGGCGAACACTTTTGTTTACCGAGCCTATGCAGGAATAGGTGTTCCGTATGGGAACTCGAAAGCATTGCCACTTGAAAGGCAATTCTTCGCAGGGGGTGCAAATAGCAATAGAGGTTGGCAGGTTCGCTCACTTGGCCCGGGCTCTTACCGTTCCGACTCCACTACGACCTACCCCAGTGTTTCATCCGATATGAAGCTGGAGGCCAACTTTGAATACCGATTTAAGCTCTTCTGGAAGATGGAAGGAGCCTACTTTGTTGATGCGGGAAATATTTGGGCCATTGATTCCGAAGATACCCGTCCCGGTGCTCAGTTTGATGTTCGGCGATTCTATAAGGAAATAGCCATAGGTACCGGCATTGGTTTACGCTTTAACTTTGGTTTTTTTATCTTCAGGATAGACTCCGGCATAAAAGCCTACGATCCGTCATTACCCCTTGCCGATCGCTGGGTGCTTGGCACCAAACCGCTTACATTTAACGATTTTGTATTTCACTTCGGCATAAACTATCCATTCTAGTTTCTGTGCGACTTAGCTTTTTTTAAGCTGACTTGGCAAAATTTATTTCGTACATTTGGGTAAAATCAAACCCTAATATGCCATGCTGTACAGTAAAATTGTTGAATTATTGGGAGATAAGGCAAATTATCTGCTCAATCATGAATGCAAAACAATCGACAAAAGTGCTTTGCATCTACCTGGATCCGATTTTGTCGATAGAGTAGTGGCCCTGAGTAATCGTTCTCCTCAGGTGATGCGTAGCTTACAGCAGCTATACAACCACGGAAGGTTGGGCGGGAGTGGTTACCTCTCCATTCTTCCTGTTGACCAAGGGATAGAGCACACTGCCGGAGCCTCTTTTGCTCCAAATCCCATCTACTTTGATCCCGAAAACATTGTCAAGCTTGCCATTGAAGGCGGGGCAAATGCCGTGGCATCAACTTTTGGTGTATTGGGTGCTTGCTCCCGTAAGTATGCCCATCGAATCCCCTTTATTGTGAAGTTGAACCATAATGAGCTACTTACCTATCCTAATAAGTACGACCAAATTATGTTTGGGTCGGTAGAAGAGGCTTGGAACCTGGGAGCAACAGCAGTAGGTGCCACTATCTACTTTGGATCAGAAGAGTCCAATAGGCAGATAGTGGAGGTAGCAGAGGCGTTTGAAAGAGCACATGAGCTGGGAATGGCCACCGTGCTGTGGTGCTACCTTCGCAACAATGCGTTTAAGAAGGATGGCGTCGATTATCACGTTGCTGCCGACTTAACAAGCCAGGCAAACCATCTAGGTGTTACAATTCAAGCAGATATTATCAAGCAAAAGCTTCCCGAAAACAATGGTGGATTTAAGGCCATTGGCTTTGGAAAAACATCCGATAAGGTATACTCCCAACTTACCACCGACCACCCAATTGATCTTACTCGGTATCAGGTGGCTGGCTGCTATATGGGCCGTTCGGGGTTGATTAATTCCGGTGGTGCCTCCGCTGGCGATTCCGATTTGGCGGAAGCGGTGGCCACCGCAGTAGTTAACAAGAGAGCAGGGGGCATGGGCCTAATTTCTGGAAGAAAAGCGTTTCAGAAGCCGATGGCCGATGGTATTCTACTGCTCAATGCCATTCAAGACGTTTATTTGGCAAAGGAAATTACAATAGCATAAAGGCGTATGCCTATGAGGTAAGGGTTGGCTAGAACACCAACCTTTACCTCACTCTTTCTACACTCTTATTTCTCTCTCCTGCATAGTGCTGAGCATTAATCTCAATAATCATTACGCATGGGTTTTTGGAAGAGCTTTTTGAAGGAGTGGTTTTCCTTTTCTCGCAGCGAGCGTCAAGGGGTAATGATGCTACTTGCACTTATTGCAATTGTAACCACAGCAGTTCATCTGTATCCGGAAAGGAAGGTTATGGAGGCTGATTCTGGCATTAGGGTGCTGGCGGACCAGCTCAACCAACGCTTCCGAGATGACTCCATAAAGCGAAGTTCTGGCTGGAAATCGAAACTCTCCCCACCACATGACCAGCGTGATGCCTTTCTTCCAGAATACTTCGATCCCAACACCGTATTAGAAGAGGAGCTAAAGCAGATGGGTATTCCCGATAGGATATCCAAGAGCATTTTGGCCTATAGAAACCATGGTGGAAAATTTCGTTACAAGGAGGATGTGAAGAAGCTTTATGGGCTAACACCTCAACTTTACAGCGACATTGAACCCTATATTACCTTACCTGTCAAAGGTGAATCAACTCCCAATGCGCATAGTTTTAGAAACTATAGCGATAGCATTGCAAGGATGGCGAGCATTATTGTAGAGCTAAATAGTGCCGATTCAGCCTCCCTTGTGGCATTAAAGGGCATCGGTCCCGCTTCTGCAAAACGAATTTTGCTTTACCGGAATCGATTGGGTGGTTTTTATGCCGTTGACCAGCTAACCGATATTTACGGCATAAGTCCGGAAACGATAGAAAAGCTTAAGAAAAACCTTGTTTTGGACACGTCGCTAATCATCCACATTGAGCTAAATACCATTTCGGTTGATAGCTTGGCCTCTCACCCATACGTTACCCTTTACCAAGCACGGGCCATTGAGTATTACAGAGGTAAGAAAGGGACAATTCATAGTATGGACGAGCTGGTGAGAAATAGGATACTGCCCCAGGAGGTTGCGCAAAAGCTTGGGCCCTATATTCGGTTCTAGGACAAGAGGGTTGGTCAGAAGAAATTATTTGTCGAAAATTTTGCAGTATCTCAATTTAATCATACTTTTGCGCTTCAATTAATAATAACGTATCGCTATGATCATTATTCCAATAAAAGAGGGAGAAAATATCGAAAGGGCTCTCAAAAAATTTAAAAGAAAATTTGAGAAGACCGGTATTATTAAAGAACTTCGGCAGAGGCAGTTCTTTACAAAACCGTCCATCAAAAGACGTGAAGAAGTAAAGAAAGCCATCTACATTCAGAAGCTTCAGCAGGCTGAAGATTAGTCGGTTGCACCATGGCTTAAAATAGTTGAACTTTATTTGGTTTTTCCTGTAAAACCAAGTATCTTGTATGCAACTATGATTAGGCTGTTCGATCAATATTTGCAATCGGAACGTCGCTTCTCACCCAATACGGTGAAGGCATACGTTGATGATATAGAACAGTTTATTACCTTTTTGGGTGAAGAACTGGAATCCTTTAACCCATCTTGCGTTGACCATAAACAGGTGCGTAGGTGGGTTGTATTTTTATTGGAGCAAAAGGTTGCTGCAAGGTCGGTTGCCAGGAAGGTCTCTTCTTTGAGACATTTTTACCGCTTCTTGATGAGGGAGGGGCTTGTGGCTACAAACCCAGTGCAGCGTCTCACCGCACCGAAGCTTCAGAAGAAGTTGCCTGTATTCCTCGACGAGGAGACTATTACCACACTTTTGGACGCTTATCTCGTTGTTGAGGACAACTTCCCGTCAATCAGGCAGAAAACCATGGTGGAAACCCTATACACCACGGGTATGCGAAGAGGAGAACTTGTGGCTCTGTCGCTCGAGCAGATTGATTTTCGGCAGCAGCAGCTGCGCGTGGTGGGTAAGGGCGATAAGGAGCGAATAATTCCGGTTCCGCCACATTTACTGGAGTTACTCCACCTCTACTTGGAGGCGAGGAGCAAGGTGGTTGCTGGTCCCGATCACAAGTTTGTTTTTGTTACCAATGAGGGTAAACCTATTTACCCCAAGCTTGTTTATACTGAAGTACACGCAGCGCTAACTTTAGTCAGCACCATGTCAAAGCTGAGTCCCCACGTTTTACGACATTCGTTTGCCACACATCTTCTCAACCGAGGTGCCGATTTAACCGGCATAAAAGAGTTGCTTGGACATGCGAGTCTTGGCGCAACACAGGTATACACGCACACTTCTTTTAAAAAATTAAAGGTTATTTATAATCAGGCTCACCCCAGAGCCTAACATAAAAAATAAAGGAGGATTTACTATGAACGTAAAGATTCAATCCATCAAGTTTGATGCAGACAAACGACTTATCGATTTTCTAAACAAAAAGTTGGAGAAGTTACCACGCTACTATGAGGGCATCCTTGGGGCTGAAGTTTTTCTTCGGGTTGAAAATGTTCAGGAGTTGGATAATAAGGTGGTAGAGATCCGGTTGGATATCCCAGGCAGCGACCTATTTGCCTCAAAGCAAGCGAAATCCTTTGAGGAAGCTACCGACCTTTGCCTTGATGCACTTAAGAAGCAAGTGACCAAGCATAAAGAAAAACATCGCGGCGTTTAATTTTTTTTGAAAAAATAGTAACCTTATTTTGCTAAAAAGGCAAAAAGTTATACATTTGCCAACCGATTTTTACAGGTAAGTTATGCCTGAAAAACTCGAAGTTCTTTAAAAACTTGCATGTTGCCGATGTAGCTCAGTTGGTAGAGCAGTTGATTTGTAATCAGCTGGCCGGGGGTTCGAGTCCCTTCATCGGCTCGTGTTGTTGGTAACAGACAAACAAAAAACGGAGGGGGAGATACCAAAGTGGCCAACTGGGGCAGACTGTAAATCTGCTGGCGTACGCCTTCGTAGGTTCGAATCCTGCTCTCCCCACTTTTTTTGTGCATTTTTGCGGGAGTAGCTCAGTCGGTAGAGCATCAGCCTTCCAAGCTGAGGGTCGCGGGTTCGAGTCTCGTCTCCCGCTCAAGTGTTTTGCCAGTGTAGCTCAGGGGTAGAGCGCTTCCTTGGTAAGGAAGAGGTCATGGGTTCAATTCCCATCACCGGCTCCAGTTTTTTTGTGGTAAACCTTCAAAGATTATCAAACTATCTAATATTTTGAGTTATGGCTAAAGAAAAATTTGAAAGGACGAAGCCGCACGTTAACATAGGTACCATTGGACACGTTGACCATGGAAAGACCACTCTTACCGCGGCTATTACTACCGTTCTTGCAAAGAAGGGCTTGTCTGAAGTAAGAAGTTTCGATTCTATCGACAATGCTCCTGAAGAAAAAGAGCGTGGTATCACTATTAACACGGCTCACGTTGAGTATCAAACCGCTAACCGTCACTACGCTCACGTTGACTGTCCAGGTCACGCTGACTACGTTAAGAACATGGTTACTGGTGCTGCTCAGATGGACGGTGCAATCCTTGTTGTTGCCGCTACCGATGGTCCTATGCCTCAGACCCGTGAGCACATCCTGCTCGCCCGTCAGGTAAACGTTCCTCGTATCGTGGTATTCCTGAACAAGGTTGACATGGTTGATGACCCTGAAATGCTCGAACTTGTTGAAATGGAAGTTAGAGAACTGCTTTCATTCTACAAATTTGACGGCGACAATACCCCTGTAATCCGTGGTTCTGCTCTTGGTGGACTTAACGGCGAAGCTCAGTGGGAAGACAAAATTATGGAGTTGATGGATGCGGTTGACACCTACATTCCAATTCCTCCTCGTGAAAACGAAAAGCCTTTCTTGATGCCTGTTGAAGACGTATTCTCCATCACCGGTCGTGGAACCGTTGCTACTGGTAGAATCGAAACTGGTGTTGTTAAGGTTGGTGAAGAAGTTGCCATCATCGGTCTTGGTGATGCACCTAAGAAATCAGTTGTTACTGGTGTTGAAATGTTCCGTAAACTGCTCGATACAGGTGAAGCTGGTGATAACGTAGGTCTTCTCCTCCGCGGTATCGACAAAAAGGAAATTCGTCGTGGTATGGTTATTGCCAAGCCAGGATCAATTACTCCTCACACCAAGTTTAAGGCAGAGGTTTACGTTCTTAAGAAAGAAGAAGGTGGACGTCACACCCCATTCCACAACAATTACCGTCCTCAGTTCTACCTCAGAACTCTTGACGTAACTGGTGAAGTTCAGCTTCCTGAAGGAGTTGAAATGGTAATGCCTGGTGACAACATCTCCGTTACTGTAGAGCTTATCACTCCTGTTGCTATGGCTCCTGGTCTCCGCTTCGCTATCCGCGAAGGTGGTAGAACCGTTGGTGCAGGACAGATTACTGAAATTATTGAGTAATTTCAATAAATACTAAGGGTAGGAGGTATTCTCCTACCCTAACTTTACGGGTGTAGCTCAGTTGGTAGAGCATCGGTCTCCAAAACCGAGTGTCGGGCGTTCGAGTCGCTCCTCCCGTGCACTGATGAAATACTTGCTATGAAGATTAAATTATATTTGAAAGAGGCTTATAATGAGCTTGTTCACAAGGTGACCTGGCCAACCTGGAAAGAGTTACAAAACAGTGCAATAGTTGTCATGATTGCTTCCCTTCTTATTGCAGTTGTTATACTCGCCATGGACTTGAGTTTTAAGAACCTGATGCATGCAATTTATAGCCTGCTTTACTAAATTATGGGGGTTATCATGAGCGAGGGTGATAAGAAATGGTATGTTCTGAGAGCGATTGGTGGAAAGGAAAAGAAGGTAAAGGAATATATCGAAAGTGAGGTTAATAGGCTTAACCTTCAGGATTTTGTGACCCAAGTTCTTATCCCTACTGAGAAAATTTACCAAATTCGTAATGGTAAAAAAATCAGTAAGGAAAGGATTTTTTACCCTGGATATATTTTAATCGAGGCTGCTTTAGTGGGAGAGATTCCGCATATGTTGCGTAACATCCCCAACGTCATCGGTTTTTTGGGTGATTCCAAAGGAAGCGGTGATCCTATTCCACTTCGTCAAAACGAGGTGAATAGAATTCTCGGTCGAGTAGATGAGCTTACCGGAGGGGAGGAAGAGTTGACTACTCCTTACTTTGTTGGCGAAACCGTTAGAGTAATCGATGGTCCATTCAACAGCTTCACCGGCTCCATTGAGGAGGTGAATGAGGAGAAGAAAAAGCTTACCGTTATGGTTAAGATTTTCGGAAGAAAGACCCCGCTTGAGTTAAGCTTTATGCAAGTAGAAAAGGAGTAATAATTTAATAAGAGGCAATCAACTATGGCTAAGGAAGTTGCTGGATTGATTAAGCTGCAAATCAAAGGTGGAGCAGCCAACCCATCACCACCCGTAGGACCTGCACTAGGTTCTAAAGGGGTGAACATTATGGAGTTCTGCAAGCAGTTTAACGCCAGAACTCAGGATCGTGCCGGTAAGGTGTTACCGGTTATCATCACTGTATACTCTGACAAGTCATTTGACTTTGTTGTAAAGACCCCTCCTGTTGCCGTGCAGTTGCTGGAAATTGCTAAGTTAAAATCGGGCTCGGCTGAACCTAACCGTAATAAGGTTGCTTCCGTTACATGGGAGCAGGTTCGCCAAATAGCACAGGATAAAATGCCTGATTTAAACTGCTTTACCATCGAATCTGCAATGCGAATGGTTGCGGGGACTGCCAGAAGTATGGGTATTACCGTTAGTGGCGAATTCCCTGGTTAGTAACGAAAAAAAATTCTTTGAAAATGACGAAAGTTTCCAAGAATAAGAAGATTGCACTTTCCAAGGTTGACGCTGGTAAAGTATACAAGCTCGCTGAAGCTGCTGATTTGGTAAAGGAGATTACCTATACCAAGTTTGATGCATCGGTTGACATTGACGTTAGACTCGGTGTTGACCCAAGGAAGGCAAATCAGATGGTTCGTGGAGTGGTAACTCTACCTCACGGAACCGGTAAGGATGTTCGCGTATTGGTTCTTTGCACCCCCGATAAGGAGCAGGAAGCAAAAGACGCTGGTGCCGACTTCGTTGGTCTTGATGAGTACATTGAAAAGATCAAGGGCGGTTGGACTGACGTTGACGTGGTTATAACCTCACCAAATGTAATGGGTAAAGTTGGTGCGCTTGGTAGGATTCTTGGACCTCGCGGCTTGATGCCAAACCCCAAAACTGGTACGGTTACCATGGAAATTGGTAAGGCCGTTACGGACGTGAAAAAGGGTAAAATCGACTTCAAAGTTGACAAGTTTGGTATTGTGCACTCTGGTGTTGGAAAAGTATCCTTCTCAGCTGATAAAATCATCGATAATGCTCGTGAATTTCTCAGCTCTGTGATCAAATTGAAACCATCTGCTGCTAAGGGTACCTACATCAAGAGCATCTACCTTTCTAGCACAATGAGTCCTGGTATTCAGATTGACCCCAAGTCGATCGCTGAGTAGTTGTTAACGAAAAAGGCTGATTTGAACTATGAGAAAGGAAGATAAAGGCAGGATTATTGAAAGCTTAGCTGAGCAAATTCAGGAAAGCACTCATTTTTACCTCGCCGACATAGGAGACCTTAACGCCACTGTTACGGCGGAACTCAGAAGAAAGTGCTTTGAAAAGGAGATAAAGTTGGTGGTTGTTAAAAACACCCTCTTGCGTAAAGCACTAGAAAAGATTAACTTTGAGCATTCTGAAATTTTCGATGTTCTAACTGGGCATACTTCAATTATGCTGAGCAACACCGGAAATGGACCTGCTAAGTTGATAAAGGATTTTGCGAAGAAGTATAGCAAGCCTGTGCTTAAGGCTGCCTACGTGGAGGAATCAGTTTATGTTGGTTCCGACAATCTGGAAGCCCTTGTCAACATCAAGTCCAAGGAAGAGCTTATTGGCGATGTTATTTCGCTGTTGCAATCACCTGCACGCAATGTTATATCTGCTCTACAGTCAGGTGGACAAAAGTTAAGTGGGGTTGTTAAAACCCTATCCGAAAGAGAGTAAACTAGTAAGAATTAATTTTTAAAAATCGAAGGAAAAATGGCTGATCTTAAAAAGTTTGCAGAAGACTTGGTTAATCTGTCTGTAAAGGAAGTAAACGAGCTTGCTAAGATTCTGAAGGAAGAGCATGGCATTGAGCCTGCAGCTGCTGCTGTAGCTGTTGCTGCTCCTGCTGCCGAAGGTGGCGCTGCTGCTGCTGAAAAGAGCACATTTGATGTTGTTCTTAAGGCTGCTGGTGGTGCAAAACTTCAAATCGTAAAGTTGGTTAAGGAAATTACCAACCTCGGATTGAAGGAAGCAAAGGAACTCGTTGACGCTGCACCAAAGCCAGTAAAAGAAGGTGTTTCTAAGGAAGAAGCAGAATCTATTAAAGCACAACTTGAAGAAGCAGGAGCCGAAGTTGAACTTAAATAGCATTTACCTACCTTAAAGGTCTTAGGGGTTTAGAATCTACCTAGTAGATTCTAAGCCTTTTTGTTGTTTATTAGTTTCAGTTCAACTAATCCGGAAACAATGTCTCTACAGCATATAAGCGAACGCATTAGCTTTGCTTCCACAAAAAAAAGGTTGGAATATCCCGACTTCCTGGAAATTCAGCTGAAGTCATTCAAGGATTTTTTTCAACTTGGGACTGCCCCCGAAAACAGGAAAAATGAAGGGCTATATCGTGTATTTGCGGAAAACTTCCCCATTACCGATACCCGAAACAATTTCGTTTTAGAGTTCCTCGACTACTATATCGATCCCCCTCGGTATTCCATTGAGGAATGTTTAGAGCGTGGCCTAACCTATAGTGTACCACTTAAGGCGAAGCTAAAACTCTACTGTACCGATCCCGAGCATGAGGATTTTGATACAGTAGTTCAGGATGTTTACCTAGGAACGATTCCCTACATGACCCCCCGCGGCACCTTTGTAATTAATGGTGCAGAGCGCGTGGTTGTATCGCAGCTTCACCGCTCGCCGGGTGTGTTCTTCGGACAAAGCATCCACGCAAATGGTACTAAGCTCTATTCCGCTAGAATTATTCCATTCAAGGGGTCCTGGATTGAGTTTGCTACCGATATTAACAATGTAATGTACGCCTACATCGACCGTAAGAAAAAGCTTCCGGTTACCACGTTGTTGCGTGCTATTGGCTACGAAAGCGATAAAGACATTCTTGAAATCTTTGATCTTGCCGACGAGATTAAGGTTTCTAAGGCAAGCTTGAAAAGATACGTTGGACGTAAGCTTGCTGCCCGTGTTCTTAAGTCATGGATTGAGGATTTTGTTGACGAAGATACCGGAGAAGTTGTTTCTATTGAGCGTAATGAGGTAATCATCGACCGTGAAGTCGTTCTAGAGAACGAGCACGTTGAGGAGATTCTTGAAGCAGGCACCAAATCTATCCTTCTTCACAAGGAAAACCACAATATCTCTGACTACGCTATCATATACAATACCCTTCAGAAAGACCCATGTAACTCTGAGAAGGAGGCGGTTATCTACGTGTATCGCCAGCTTCGTAATTCAGAGCCACCGGATGAGGCCACTGCCCGTGACGTTATCGACAAACTTTTCTTTTCCGATAAGCGCTACGACTTGGGTGATGTGGGACGTTTCCGTATCAACCGGAAGCTCGATCTGGAAATTGGTCCAGACGTTAAGGTTCTTACTAAACCAGATATCATTGCCATTATCAAATACCTTATTGAGTTGATTAACTCTAAGGCCGATGTGGATGATATTGACCACTTAAGTAACCGACGGGTTAGGACAGTAGGGGAGCAGCTCGCCAACCAGTTTAGTGTTGGTTTAGCTCGTATGGCCCGCACCATTCGTGAGCGTATGAACGTTCGCGATAATGAGGTATTTACCCCCATCGACCTAATTAATAGCAAGACACTTTCTTCGGTTATCAACTCATTCTTTGGAACCAACCAGCTTTCGCAGTTCATGGATCAAACCAATCCTTTGGCTGAAATGACCCACAAGCGTCGTTTATCTGCCCTCGGACCTGGTGGTCTTTCACGCGAGCGCGCTGGTTTTGAAGTTCGTGACGTTCACTATACCCACTACGGTAGACTTTGCCCAATTGAGACCCCTGAAGGGCCAAACATTGGTCTTATCTCCTCCCTGTGCGTGTACGCCAAGATTAATCCGCTGGGCTTTATTGAAACCCCATACCGAAAGGTGGAAACGGGAAAAGTTGACCTTACTGACGAAGGAATTATTTACCTGAGTGCTGAGGATGAGGAAAAGAAGATTATCGCCCAGGCAAATGCTCCTATCGATGACGATGGTCGTTTCTCCAATCCAAGGGTTAAGGCTCGTTACCAAGGGGACTTCCCTCTTTCTGAACCGGAAGAGGTTAACCTTATGGACGTAGCCCCCAACCAGATTGCGTCTATTGCCGCTTCTCTTATCCCATTCTTGGAGCACGACGACGCAAACCGTGCTTTGATGGGATCGAACATGATGCGCCAAGCAGTACCGGTAATCAACCCCGAAGCTCCTATTGTTGGAACTGGCCTCGAAGGTTCAGTTGTTAAGGATAGCCGCGTTCAGGTTGTGGCAGAGGGCGATGGTGTTATCGATTTTGTTGATGCAAACGAAATCGTTGTGCGCTACAATATGACAGACGATGAGCGCTTTGTTAGCTTCGAAACAGATACCAAGCATTACCGACTGCCAAAATATCTTAAAACAAACCAGAATACCTGCATAAACCTCAAACCCATGGTTCGCAAGGGCCAGGTGGTTAAGGAAGGCGATATTCTCTCGGAAGGATACGCCACCAGAGGTGGTGAACTGGCCCTCGGACGTAACCTTAAGGTGGCTTTCATGCCATGGAAGGGGTATAACTTTGAGGATGCAATTGTGCTTTCCGAAAGGATCGTTAGGGAGGATATCTTCACTTCTATCCATGTTGACGAGTACATCATGGAGGTTCGCGATACCAAGCGCGGAATGGAAGAGCTAACGTCGGACATTCCCAACGTTAGTGAAGAAGCTACCAAGAATCTCGACGAGAATGGTTTGATTCGGGTTGGCGCAAACGTTGAGCCAGGCGATATTCTTATTGGTAAAATTACTCCTAAGGGCGAGTCCGATCCTTCTCCAGAAGAGAAGCTGCTTCGGGCTATTTTCGGTGACAAGGCTGGTGACGTTAAGGATGCTTCATTGAAAGCTTCCCCTTCTCTCCACGGTGTTGTTATCGACAAGAAGCTCTTCTCTCGTGCTGTGAAGGATAATAAGAAGGGTAAAGTTTCAGAAAAGACCCTCTTAACCAAAATAGACGAGGAGCTGGAGCGTAATACTCGGGTAATTATGGATGTGCTAATTGACAAGCTCTTTGCGCTTGTTAATGGTAAAACATCTCAAGGGGTTTACGATTACTACCATGCGGAGATTATTCCTAAAGGCCAGAAGTTTACGCAGAAACAGCTTGCGGAAATTGACTACCTGAATATCAACCCCAATAAGTGGACCACCGATAAGGCCAAGAACGACCAGATTCGGGCACTTATTCATAACTATATTGCCAAGTTCAAGGCTTACGATGCCGAGCATAAACGTAAGAAGTTTAACGTAACCATTGGAGACGAGCTTCCTACTGGCATCATTCAGCTGGCAAAGGTGTATATCGCCAAGAAGCGTAAAGTAAAGGTTGGTGATAAAATGGCAGGTCGCCACGGTAATAAAGGTATTGTTGCCAAGATTGTCCGTGACGAAGATATGCCATTCCTTGAGGATGGAACCATTGTGGACATTGTGCTCAACCCTCTTGGTGTGCCTTCGCGTATGAACCTTGGTCAGATCTACGAGACCGTTTTAGGATGGGCTGGTAGAGAGCTAGGTATGAGTTTTGCCACTCCAATTTTTGATGGTGCAACTCTTGACGACATCACTAAATTCACCGATAAGGCAGGCGTTCCTCGCTATGGAAAGACTTACCTGCGCGACGGTGGAACTGGTGAGCCATTTGACCAGCCAGCCACTGTGGGCATTATCTACATGCTTAAGTTGGGCCATATGGTTGATGATAAAATGCATGCTAGGTCCATTGGACCATACTCCCTAATCACCCAGCAACCTCTTGGCGGTAAAGCGCAATTTGGAGGTCAGCGTTTTGGTGAAATGGAAGTTTGGGCACTAGAGGCATTTGGTGCATCACACATCTTGCAGGAAATTCTTACCATTAAGTCCGATGACGTTATTGGTAGGGCCAAAGCATATGAAGCAATTGTTAAGGGTGAGGCTATGCCTACGCCAGGAATTCCGGAGTCACTTAATGTGCTTATCCATGAACTCCGCGGCCTTGGTTTGAGCGTAAACCTTGACTAACGCTTTAGCCGACGCTAGATCTACGGCTGCCGGGAGTTTCCCGGCAGCAATTTCCAGTAAATGACTCGTTAACTTCATTAAGAAAAAATATGTCATTCAGGAGAGAAACAAAGCTTAAGAGCAACTTCACCAAAATCTCCATTGGGCTAGCATCGCCCGAAGAGATTCTGGAGCGTTCCAGCGGTGAAGTCCTCAAGCCTGAAACCATTAACTACCGTACCTATAAACCCGAAAGGGATGGTCTTTTCTGCGAACGCATTTTCGGACCTGTAAAGGATTTCGAGTGCCATTGCGGAAAGTATAAACGCATTCGCTACAAAGGTATCGTATGCGACAGGTGTGGTGTTGAGGTTACCGAAAAGAAAGTCCGCCGTGAAAGGATGGGCCATATCAATCTTGTGGTTCCTGTAGCCCACATTTGGTATTTCCGTTCTCTTCCAAACAAAATTGGTTACCTTCTTGGCTTACCAACCAAGAAACTTGATGCCATTATTTACTACGAGAGATACGTGGTAATTAATCCAGGTATTAAGGCAACCGATGGAATTAAATATCTCGATTTCCTCACCGAAGAGGAGTATCTTGAGATAGTTGAATCCCTGCCCAAGGAGAACCAACACCTGGACGAATCCGATCCAAACAAGTTTATGGCGGGAATGGGAGCAGAGGCAATTGCTAAGCTTCTGGAGCGCATCGATCTTGATGACCTCTCATACACTCTTCGCCACAAGGCCAATACAGAGTCTTCACAGCAGCGTAAAGCCGATGCGTTGAAACGCCTTCAAGTGGTTGAAGCGTTTAGGGAATCCAGAAATGTGAATAAGCCCGAGTGGATGATTTTGAGAGTTGTTCCGGTTATTCCACCCGAACTTCGTCCGCTGGTTCCACTGGATGGTGGTCGTTTTGCCACCTCCGACCTTAACGACCTTTACCGTCGTGTTATCATTCGTAACAATCGGTTAAAAAGGCTTATTGAGATTAAGGCCCCTGAGGTTATTCTTCGCAACGAGAAGCGTATGCTGCAGGAGGCTGTCGATTCACTTTTCGATAACTCCCGTAAGTCCAATGCGGTTAAGACCGACGCAAATCGTCCATTGAAATCCCTTAGCGATAGCTTAAAGGGTAAGCAGGGACGTTTCCGTCAGAACTTGCTCGGTAAGCGCGTTGACTATTCTGCCCGTTCCGTAATTGTTGTTGGTCCTGAGCTTAAGCTAAGCGAATGCGGTCTTCCAAAGGACATGGCTGCAGAGCTCTATAAACCGTTTATTATCAGGAAGCTCATTGAGCGTGGTATTGTTAAAACGGTTAAATCAGCAAAGAAAATTGTTGATAGGAAGGATCCGGTAGTTTGGGATATTCTTGAAAATGTGCTGAAAGGTCATCCGGTTCTATTGAACCGTGCTCCTACGCTGCACAGATTAGGTATTCAGGCATTTCAGCCAAAACTTATAGAGGGCAAGGCTATTCAGCTCCACCCGCTAGCTTGTACCGCTTTCAACGCCGACTTCGACGGTGACCAGATGGCAGTTCACCTTCCTCTTGGAAATACTGCTGTTCTTGAGGCACAAATGTTAATGCTTGGTTCGCATAACATTCTAAACCCAGCTAACGGTGCTCCAATTACCGTGCCTTCGCAGGACATGGTTCTTGGATTATACTACATTACCAAGCCTCGCAAGGGTGCTAAGGGTGAAGGTCTCGTTTTCTACTCTGCCGAGGAGGCAACAATTGCCTACAACGAAGGTGCTGCCGAATTGCACGCCATTGTGAAGGTTCGAGTAGAGAATAATGTAGACGGTGTGGTAACCACTGAGATGATTGAGACCACCATTGGCCGAATCATTTTCAACCAGGTAGTGCCTGTTGGAATGGGGTATATCAATGCCCTGCTTACCAAGAAGTCTCTTCGCGATATCATTGGTAATGTGTTGAAGAAGACCGGTGTTGCCGCCACTGCAAAGTTCCTCGACGATATCAAAAACCTTGGATACTACATGGCATTCAAGGGTGGTCTATCCTTTAATCTTGATGACGTTATTATCCCGGAGGATAAGGTTCAGCTAGTACAGGAAGGTTATGAGCAAGTAGACGAGGTGATGAATAACTACAACATGGGATTCATTACCAACAACGAACGCTACAATCAGATTATCGATATTTGGACACATACCAACGCAAAGCTTACCCAGATTCTGCTTAAGCAGCTAGCTGAGGACAACCATGGCTTTAACTCGGTATACATGATGCTCGACTCTGGGGCCCGTGGTTCGAAGGAGCAGATTCGTCAGCTCTCTGGTATGCGTGGTCTTATGGCAAAGCCTCAAAAGTCAGGTTCGGCAGGTTCTGAAATTATTGAGAACCCCATTCTTGCAAACTTTAAGGAGGGGCTATCGGTACTTGAGTACTTTATCTCAACCCACGGTGCCCGTAAAGGTTTGGCCGATACCGCTCTAAAAACTGCTGACGCTGGTTATCTAACCCGTAGGCTTGTAGACGTTTCCAACGACGTTATCATCACCGAGGATGACTGTGGTACACTTCGTGGTCTTGCGGCAACCGCCATCAAGAATAACGAAGAGGTAGTGGAGTCCTTAACCGAAAGAATTCTTGGTAGAACAACGGTTCATGACGTTTACCATCCGCTTACAGGAAAGCTTATTGTTGAATCGGGCGAGGAGTTAACCGAGGAAATTTGCCAGGAAATTGAAGATTCTCCCATTGAGCAGGTAGAAATTAGGTCGGTGCTTACCTGCGAATCCCGCAAGGGGGTTTGCGCTAAGTGCTACGGTCGAAACCTCGCTACCGGAAGAATGGTTCAAATTGGTGAAGCAGTGGGTGTAATTGCTGCTCAGTCAATTGGAGAGCCTGGTACCCAGCTTACACTCCGTACCTTCCACGTAGGGGGAACTGCATCCAGCATTGCTGCTGAGAACCGTATTGTGGCTCGCTACGATGGTCGAGTTGAAATCGATGAGTTGAGAACCGTTTCTAAGATCGACGAGGAGGGTGCTGATATCGATGTGGTAATTGGCCGCTTAGGTGAATTCCGCTTGGTAGATAAGAATACAGGTATTACCCTTTTCACTCACAATATTCCTTACGGAGCAAAGCTGTATGTAAAGCCTGGCCATGAAGTTAAAAAGGGTGAGTTGGTATGCGACTGGGATCCATACAACGCCGTAATTATTTCGGAGTTTACTGGTGAAGTTGCTTTTGAGAGCATTGTGGAGGGAGTTACCTACCGCGAAGAAGCTGATGAGCAAACAGGATACCGTGAAAAGGTAATTATTGAATCGAGAGATAAGACCAAAAACCCTGTGATTAAGGTTCTTTCACCAGTTGGTGAAGAGATCAAGTCATACAACTTGCCCGTTGGTTCTCACATTGTTGTGGAAGAAGGCAGCAAGGTGAAATCGGGTGATATTTTGGTTAAGATTCCTCGTGCTGTTGGAAAGTCGGGTGACATCACCGGTGGTCTTCCCCGTGTTACCGAGTTATTTGAAGCACGTAATCCCTCGAATCCTTCCATTGTTTCGGAAATCGACGGTGAAGTTTCATTTGGCAAGATAAAGCGAGGCAATCGTGAAATCATCATCACCAGCAAAACGGGTGAGGTGAAGAAATATTTGGTACCTCTTGCTCGTCAGATCCTTGTTCAGGAGAATGACTTTGTAAGGGCAGGTATTCCTCTTTCCGATGGTGCCGTTGCTCCTTCAGATATTCTGGCCATTCAAGGACCTACAAAAGTTCAGGAATACATTGTGAACGAGGTGCAGGAAGTTTACCGGATGCAGGGTGTTAAAATCAACGACAAGCACTTTGAGGTGATTGTGCGTCAAATGATGCGTAAGGTTGAGATTGACGATCCTGGTGATACTCGCTTCCTTGAAAAGCAGATCGTTGATAAGTGGGTATTTATGGAGGAAAACGACTGGTTCTACGACAAGAAAATTGTTGAAGACGCAGGAGATTCTTCTACAATTAAGCCCGGTATGATTATCACAGCGCGTAGGCTTCGCGACGAGAATTCTCAGCTCAAGCGCCGTGACCTTAAGCCAATTGTGGCTCGAGATGCAGTTGCTGCTACCTCAAGCCAAGTGCTTCAGGGAATTACCCGTGCTGCCCTACAAACCAACAGCTTTATGTCGGCGGCCTCCTTCCAGGAAACCACCAAGGTTCTTAACGAAGCCGCCATTCGCGGTAAGGTTGATGGGCTTGAGGGTCTAAAGGAGAACGTAATTTGCGGACACCTTATTCCTGCAGGAACTGGTCAGCGAATTTTTGACAACATCGTTGTTGGATCAATGGACGATTTCAAGGCTCTCCACCACAAGGATGTGGAGGAAGAGGTTGAGGAAATTGACGATTAAAATTCTTCTAGTTTACTTTTCTTTCTGGAGCCGGGTGTTTTACCCGGCTCTTTTTAATATATTGGCATAAAATTTAAGAGATATGAACGATCCAAAGAAACAGCAACAGATCAACATCGAACTTGGTGAGGATGTTGCACAGGGAACATACAGCAACCTTGCCATCATAACCCATTCATCATCGGAGTTTATTGTGGACTTTGTTCGCCTAATGCCTGGAGTGCCAAAGGCTCCTGTAAAAAGTAGAATTATTCTTACTCCTGAACACGCAAAACGTCTTCTCTTGGCGCTTCAGGATAACATTGCAAAATTTGAGCAGATGCATGGCGCAATAAAGTTGAGCGAATCTCCTGCTGGAAATTTCCCGATGAGCTTTGGTGGACCTACTGCAGAGGCCTAGTTCCATAGTTAAATATAGAAAGGGAAGGTGAATCACGATTCACCTTCCCTTTTTTGCTTTTGTGAATATTACCGTTGGCCAATTCTTCTTGTTTCAAAGGCACGGTATCTAGAGTTTAGCACAATAAAGAGGATAAGCGAGCTGAGAGCAAAAAGCATTGCCACGGAATAGCCCATAAGATGGCCGATTCTGAATCCTTCTGGTGCTATAAGAATGTAGTTGGTTACCACTGCTGTCATGAAAACGGCAGGAATTAGGGTTATCCAGTAGGGTTTCTTTTCTCCTGCCAGATATGCTGTTATGGCCCAAAGAACTACGGTTGCCAACGTTTGATTGCTCCAGAACATTAATCGCCATACTGCGTCGAACTTAACCAGTGTGAGTAGAAATCCGATAACGAAAAGAGGGATACTTATCAGCAATCTTCTTCCAATCTTTTTTTGTCCAATTTTCAGAAAGTCTGCCGCAATGAGTCTGGCACTTCTAAAGGCTGTATCTCCAGTGGTTATGGGAGCTGCTACAACACCAAGTATCGCAAGTAGACCGCCAAGAGCACCTAGAGTTTTAATTGAAATCTCCTTCACGGCAAGGGTTGCTTCGCTATGGTAGCCTGCAATGGCTTGGTTCAGTTCATGCACACCTCCGTAAAAGCTCATTCCAATGGCAGCCCAAATTAGCGCTACCAACCCTTCAACAATCATTGCGCCATAAAATACATGCCTACCCAACTTTTCGTTCTTAATGCACCTTGCCATTAGAGGGCTTTGTGTTGAATGAAATCCACTGATTGCCCCACAGGAAATGGTTACGAATAGTAGAGGAAAGATTGGAAATGCAGCGGCATTGCTCTTCATGTTTACCAAGTTGTCAAGCGTTAGCTCGGGAATATGTAGTGAGGCATTCGACCAAAAAAGTGAGCTGCCTATGCCAAAAGCCATAAAAAGCAGGGCCACTCCAAAAAACGGATATATTTTCCCAATGATTTTGTCTATCGGAAGAAGGGTGGCAATGATATAGTAGCCAAAGATAATCCAGACCCAAAAAGTTTTTGTGAGCGATTCTGGCGTTAGAGAAGCCATTATGGCCGCGGGTCCCGAAATAAATGCAGCGCCCACCAAAATCATCAAGAGAAGGGTGAATACTCGCATGAACTGCCTGAATCCTCCTCCAAGATAGGTGCCCACAATTTCAGGAATACTTAGCCCACCATGCTTTATGGAGAGCATGCCCGAAAAGTAGTCGTGTACTGCCCCAGCAAAAATGCAGCCTACCACAATCCAGATAAATGCAACTGGCCCATATGCAGCACCGAGCAACGCTCCTAAAATGGGACCCAGCCCTGCAATATTCAAGAACTGAATTAGGAACACCTTCCAAACAGGCATTGGAATGTAGTCAACCCCATCTTGAAGGGTGTAGGCAGGAGTAGAACGTTTGGCATCGGCTCCAAATACCCTCTCAACAAAGCGTCCATAGAATATGTAACCTAGAATTAGTGCTACAACACAAATAATAAAGGTAATCATAGAGATTTAGTTTTAAACAAATGTAAAAAACTTTGGCTCTGATTATCACCTTAGTATATGAGTTATTACTATGCTTTTGGACATCGATTTCTTAAGGTTCTGTCCATCAGGTAGACTTTCACCTGAAGCATTTTTTGCTATATTTGCCCTCCTAGGTTTAATCTAATCTACTATGACAAAAAAGGGACTTAAGATTGTTGTATTGGCAAAGCAGGTTCCCGATACCCGCAATGTGGGTAAGGATGCTATGAAGGCCGACGGGACTGTGAACCGTGCAGCCCTTCCTGCCATTTTTAATCCAGAAGACCTTAATGCTTTAGAGCAGGCTCTTCGGATCAAGGATCGCTATGCAGGTACAACCATTACAGTGCTCACCATGGGCCCCGGTCGTGCTGCTGAGATTGTCCGCGAGGGACTTTATCGTGGAGCAGACGACGGATACTTGTTGACCGATCGTAAATTCGCTGGCTCCGATACCTTGGCCACCTCCTATGCCTTGTCAAAGGCCATTGAGAAGTTGAAACCCAACTTAGTGATTGCTGGCCGCCAAGCCATTGATGGTGATACTGCCCAAGTTGGGCCACAGGTTGCCGAGAAATTGGGAATGCCACAAATCACCTATGCTGAGGAAATAATCGCCTATGAAGATGGTGAGATGATTGTTAAGCGTCGACTTGAGCATGGTATAGAGGTAGTTGCATGCCCCGTTCCATGCGTAATCACGGTGAATTCCTCAGCTCCTGAATGCAGACCACGTAACGCAAAGTTTGTGATGAAGTACAAGCATGCTCGTACGGTAACCGAGCTGCAGGAATCAACAGAGGATTATTCCATGGAACTTCAGGGAAGAACCTACCTACGTATTGCAGAGTGGGGGGTGGTAGATGTAAATGCAGAGAGCGAGCATCTAGGCCTTACTGGTTCTCCAACTAAAGTGAAGAAGATTGAGAACGTGGTGTTGGCAGCTAAGGAGTCTAAACGCCTTACTGCGGCTGATGAGGATATGGATTGGCTCATGAAGGAGCTTATTTCAAGCCATACGCTCGGTTAGTTTTTTCAAGTTTAACCCATAAGACGCATATTGTGAACAACATATTTGTTTATTGCGAAATCGAGGACGGTAAGGTAGCCGATGTTAGCCTTGAGCTGCTTACCAAAGGCCGTTCCCTCGCCAACCAGCTTGGATGCAAGTTGGAGGCTTTGGCTATTGGCCACAAGCTAAATGGTATTGAAAGCCAGCTCTTCCCATACGGTGCCGATGTGGTACATGTGGCCGACGATTCTCGTCTTGCCCCATTCACCACCTTGCCCCACTGTGCCATAACCATAGGTGTTTTTGAAGAGGAAAAGCCGCAGATAGCCCTCTTTGGTGCAACCTCCATTGGGCGCGACCTTGGTCCACGCGTTTCTTCTGCCATGCATAGCGGTCTTACCGCCGATTGCACTAGCCTTGAAATAGGAGACCATACCGAGAATAAAACCAACACACACTACGAAAATCTACTTTACCAGATTCGTCCAGCGTTTGGTGGAAATATTATCGCCACTATTATTAACCCCGATCATCGCCCTCAAATGGCCACTGTTCGAGAAGGGGTAATGAAGAAAGAGATTTTTTCTGCAAACCATAAAGGGGCAGTAAAAAAGGTAGATGTAAGCAAGTTTGTTAAGCCTGAAGACTTTATTGTTCGCATCATTGAACGACATATTGAGGAGCGGAAGATTGATATTAAGGGTGCACCAGTAATTGTTGCCGGTGGCTATGGTGTGGGTTCTGCTGAGAATTTTCGCCTACTCTTCGAACTTGCCGAAGTTTTAGGTGGTGAGGTTGGCGCTTCTCGTGCTGCAGTGGATGCAGGTTTTGCTGAGCACGCTCGTCAGGTTGGGCAAACTGGTGTAACTGTTCGCCCAAAGCTTTACATTGCATGTGGTATATCGGGCCAAATTCAGCATACTGCTGGTATGGATCAGTCAGCAATGATTATCTCCATAAACAACGACCCCAACGCTCCAATAAACCAAATTGCTGACTATGCAATTATTGGTGAGGTTGCGGAGGTTATTCCCCGAATGATTAAATACTACAAGAAAAATTCTAAGTAGGGCGTTGCTGGTTTTAACCAATCAAATCTAAAAAAATGGAAAACTTCTATATCGATAACAAGGACCTGAAGTTTCAGCTGGAGCATCCGCTCATGAAGAAAATTGTGGCGCTCAAGGAACGAAATTTTTCAGATAAGGAGAGCTTCGACTATGCACCTATCGACTTTGAGGATGCAATTGATAGCTACGATAAGGTGCTTGAAATAGTAGGTGAAATATGCGGTAGCATTATTGCGCCAAATGCCGAATCAGTGGATGCTGAGGGTCCCCAAGTTATTAATGATCACGTTAAGTATGCTAGGGGTACCGCAGAAAACCATCGTGCACTGGCCGAAGCCGGATTGTATGGCATGTCTCTTCCCCGAAAATATAATGGGTTAAATTTCCCTATGGTTCCCTACGTTATGGCCGCTGAGCTTGTTTCTCGTGCTGACGCGGGTTTTGCCAACATTTGGGGTCTTCAAGATTGTGCAGAAACGCTGCATGAGTTTGCTTCTGAGGAGCAAAAAATGCACTATTTGCCACAAACTGCCGAAGGAAAAACTTATGCCATGGACCTAACAGAACCCGATGCTGGTTCTGACCTTCAGAGCGTTATGCTAAAGGCTCATTACGACGAAAAGAGAGGAACATGGTTACTCAATGGCGTAAAGCGCTTTATTACTAATGGCGATGCCGATATTAGCCTCGTTCTTGCTCGTTCTGAGGAAGGAACATCCGACGCTAGAGGCCTTTCTTTGTTTGTGTATGAGAAGTCGAATAACGACGTTAAGGTACGACGCATCGAACATAAGCTGGGTATCATTGGATCCCCAACTTGTGAGTTGGTCTTTACCAATGCTCCTGCGGAGTTGGTAGGTGATCGTAAAATGGGATTAATAAAGTATGTGATGTCGTTGATGAACGGCGCCAGATTGGGTGTTGGTGCTCAGAGCGTTGGTCTTTCTGAAGCAGCTTACCGCGAAGCGGTTAAGTATGCCAATGAGCGGACTCAGTTCGGCAAGACAATTATTAACTTTCCTGCCGTTTACGAAATGCTTACCGACATGCGGGTGAAGCTGCAAGCCTCCAGAGCACTGCTTTACGAAACTAGCCGTTTTGTGGATGTGTACAAGGCTTACTCACACTTAGCCTCAGAGCGTAAGCTAGAAAAGGAAGAGCGTGATGAAATGAAGGAGTTTCAGCGTTTGGCTGACGCCTTTACTCCTCTGCTCAAGATGACAACCTCCGAATATTGTAACCAAATTGCTTACGATTCACTGCAAATTCACGGTGGCGCTGGTTTTATGAAGGATTTCCCCATAGAGCGTATCTATCGTGATGCTCGTATTACCACCATATACGAAGGAACCTCCCAACTTCAGGTTGTGGCTGCCATCAAAGGTGTTACAACCGGTGTTTTCTTCAATCAAATGAAGACTTACGCTGAGGTTGAAGTTGCACCCGACCGCGAACATTTGCGTCGAATGCTTATTGAAATGGCTGAGGAATACCAGTCAATGGCAACCTCGGTTATGGAGGTAAACGATACGGAATACGTGGACTTTCATGCACGGAGATTGGTGGAGATGGCTGGAAATGTGGTTATTGGGTATCTTTTGCTACATGATTCAGCCCGAAATGAGGAGTATCTTCCTTCTGCCGAGATATTTATTCGCAAGGCAAAGGCTCAAAACAAAGAGCGTGCAGTTTACATTGCCGATTTTGAGTTGAAGGATCTTGGACACTTTAAAATGAATGACTAGTTCTAGGCTGGTTGACAGTTTTCATATAGCTTAGCTAATACTAAAGCCCGGTGATTACCGGGCTTTTTTTGTATTTTGCCATTGATAGTTGGTTGTTGGTCAATAATACACCAACATTTTATCGTTTCAGCTGTATATTTAGTGAAAACCAGTCACTGAAATGAAGGAGATGGTCATGAAAGAGAAAATGATGGAAGTTGTGAATTTCTTGAAGGAGAGGGTTGGTGCTAATCTTACAACCATCCGCGAGAACGAGATAGAAATTCGAAAGTTGCTGAAGCAGCCAGTTTCTCCAGAACGGACACAAACACTTGAACGCTTCTTTGCTCAAAATAGGCAAATCCTTGACGAGAATAAAGATGCTTTGGCCATTGAACTTGGCATTCTCAACTACCTTAGAAAGTTTGGTGAGCTGAAGGAAAACTTAAAATACTCTGCAGGTGATAGCGAAGGCCTTCAGGCAAATTACTTCGACGAGAATGAGGATGAAATTGTTGAAGAAACGGAGGCATTCTTTGCCGATGACAATGATGAAGAAGATGGTGCTATTAAGGCAAGTGTTGAATACGATAGAAAGGTATTCTTCGACTATACCATTAGCGGTAAGCTAGTATACGATGAGCGTCATCTCTTTTGGGAGGATGAGGAGTTTTACAGCGATCTTCTTAATTATTATAAGAACTTGGAGAATTATGAGCAATGCGCCATCCTTCATAAAGCTCGGCTTGGTAAATTGAAGTAAATACGGTAATTGGATCACAATTGCAAAATCCCTAAATTTACACCTGTTTAGGGATTTTTTATGTCGAAGAGTCTGGATAAACTCAATGTGGTTTTCATTGGTGCAGGTGGTCTTGCTTGGAGCGTTAGCCATGCTTTAAAGCAAGCAGGGGTGGCAATACGTCAGATTGTCAACCCAACTTCGTCACATGGCCTTTTACTTGCCGAAAAGTTGGGTTGTGGATTTGCACCTTTGCTAAGCCTCGTTGAGCGGGAGGCCGACATCTATTTTTTAGCAGTCCCCGATAGAACCATTGGAATGGTTGCAGAAGAACTTGAACTACAGCTACCAGCTGGAGCCCTTGTTGTTCACTCATCCGGATCGGTATCCATAAATGTTCTAAATCGACATGCGAATGCTGCTGTATTCTATCCCTTTCAAACTTTTACTCGAGGGCGAGTGGTAAACCTTTCCGATGTTGCAGTCTTTGTTGAAGCAAGCAATGATAGCACCCTTGGGTTGATTACCTCAATTGCCAATGCCCTTACTAGTCGGGTTATTCCAATTACTTCGGAGCAGCGGCTACAAATTCACCTTGCAGGTGTGGTTGGAAATAACTTTACAAATTTTTTAATTGGTCAGAGTGGCGAGTTTCTCCAAAAACAAGGCTTCTCGATGGATATTCTTTACCCTCTAATTCAGGAAACGGTAAACAAGGCTTTTGAGTTGTCGCCAGAAGAGGCACAGACTGGTCCCGCAATTCGCAACGACCTAGCTGTAGTAGAGAAGCACCTTGCAATGCTCTCCACCTTGCCCCAGTTGCAACGGCTTTATGCCCTGTTTAGTGAACTTATTGGGCAACAGCGATTTCTAAATAACACGAATAACGATACAACTTCTCATGAGTAAGTTTTTTAAAAATGAGCTGAAAACCGTTAAGGCTTTCGCATTTGATGTGGATGGTGTTTTTACTAATGGAACAATCTATTTACACCCCAGTGGAGAGATGCTGCGTACGGCGAATATGCGCGATGGCTATGCTGTTCAACTTGCTCTCAAAATGAATTTTCCAGTGGCCATAATCTCTGGAGGAAAATCTGAAAGTTTACGGGTTCGCTTCCAAAATCTGGGAGTCACCGATATTTATTTGGGTTCACTCGACAAGTTGAATGATTTTACCGATTTTTACTATAAGCACTCTTTATCCCCTGAGGATATCCTTTATATGGGGGACGATATCCCCGATTTTGATGTGATGAAAAAGGTGGGTATACCTTGCGCTCCAGCTGATGCCGTACCCCAAATTAAGGACCTTGCGAAGTATATTTCTCCGTTTAAAGGTGGTGATGGATGCGTAAGAGATGTGATTGAGCAAGTATTACGAGCACAAAACTATTGGCCTAATGTATAAGAAATTTGTTAATAGCACTTTCGCCTCTTATATGAGGCTTATTCGCTGGAATAATTTGGTTATCATAGTTATTACCCAGTTTGCTATACGGCATTTGGTTATAGCCCCTATTCTATCCACGTTGAATATGGGTTTGCAAATGTCTGAAGGTGTATTTGCTCTTCTAGTTTTGGCTTCAACTTGCATCGCAGGTGCGGGCTATGTTATCAACGATTACTTCGATATAAAAACTGATTCTATTAATAAGCCGAGCCGTCCATTGGTTGGAAAAAAAATTTCTAGGCGCGCAAGCATTGCCTTGCATTTCTGGTTGAATGCCGCTGGAGTTGCCTCTGGGTTATACGTTGCCTATGTAGTTCATGTATTTAGCTTTGCGCTGATTTTTCCGATAGCCGCTGGGCTGCTTTGGTTTTATTCCGTTAGCTATAAGCGGCAGCTTCTTGTGGGGAATATTCTGGTGGCTGCTTTAACAGGTGTTATTCCCATGCTTGTGCTTGTGTTTGAGTTGCCTCTGCTTAATAAGGCATACCTTCCTGAACTTTTAAAGTTAGGGCTTAATTTTAACGTACTCGTTTACTGGGTTGGTGGTTTTGCTTTTTTTGCATTCATTCTAACGCTTATTCGGGAGATAGTGAAGGACATGGAAGACTTTGAAGGAGATGCCGTTGTTGGTCGTAACTCGTTACCCTTGGCGTTCGGACTCGAAAGCGCAAAGTGGGTGGTTATTCTTCTATCCATGTTTTCTGTATTTGCATTGAGTTATCTTTTCATAACAAGGTTGATGTTTCTTCCTGATGGTGAGTTTGATTACTTTTCTCTAGGCTATTTGGCACTTTTTGTTTTGATTCCATTTTTGTATATGATTTCACGACTTTTTGTGGCAAAGGTGAAGGCCGATTTTACTCGAATAAGTAATCTCGCTAAACTTATTATGCTTGGAGGAATCTTATACTCCGTGTGCTTCTATTTTATTGTTGAGTATAGAATTTTGACGCTTTGATACTTGAAGATAAACTTTCACCCTACAGGATTTTGTTGGGTTCTGCATCTCCACGACGACAATTTCTTCTAAAAGAGTTGGGTGTTCAATTTGAATCCCTCACCACTGCTTCTGTCGACGAAACCTATCCTGTCTCTATTCCTTTGGCTGAGGTGCCAGAATACCTTGCAAAAATAAAAGCACAGGCTTACTATCCTTCACTGATATCAGGTGATATTTTAATTACTGCGGATACGGTAGTGATATGCGGGGAGAGGTTATTAGGTAAACCCGAAGATATTACTCACGCTTCCGCCATGCTGCGTTTTCTTTCTGGTAAACGTCATGAGGTAATTACCGGGGTTGCACTTTCAACCCCTGGGAAGATATACACTTTTTCAGTTTCCACTTACGTGTTTTTCAAGGAGCTAACTTCCGACGAGATTGCTTACTATGTGGAACGTTATAGGCCCTTAGATAAGGCTGGTGCATATGGCATTCAAGAGTGGATAGGATATATTGGCATTGAAAAAATCGAAGGCTCATACTTCAATGTTATGGGACTTCCAGTTCAGCGACTTTATCAGGAGTTAGTAAATTTTGTAAATTCCATAAAACAAATGTGATGATGAGAAGATTTATTGCATGCTTCGTTGCCTTTTTTATCGTTGTTGGGGTTGCCTTTGCTGATGAAGGTATGTGGCTACCACTGCTTGTCGGAAAGCAAAAAATAAAGGAGATGAAAGCCGCTGGATTTAAGCTATCCGCGGATGATATTTATAGCGTTAACCATGCTAGTCTAAAGGATGCCATAGTGCAATTTGGTGGTGGTTGCACCGGTGAACTTATTTCAGGCGATGGACTGCTAATTACTAATCATCATTGTGGATATGGATCAATTCAGTCTCATAGTTCATTAGAGCACAACTATCTTGAAGATGGATTTTGGGCAATGTCCAGAGAAGAGGAGCTTCCCAATCCCGGACTTAGCGTTAGATTCCTCGTAAGTATGGAGGATGTGACTGCCACTGTTTTAAAGGGAATTACCGATTCTATTCCCGAACAGCAAAGGGATAAGCTTATATATCAGCGAATTGATACTTTAAAGGCTACTGCCAATAAGGGCAACAATTATATTGTGGAGGTTGATCCACTATTTAACGGGAATCAATACTTTTTATACACCTACGAGGAGTTTACCGATGTTCGACTGGTTGGTGCACCGCCCTCATCTATTGGCAAATTTGGAGGGGACACGGACAACTGGATGTGGCCACGTCATACAGGTGACTTTAGCCTTTTTCGTATATATGCGGGAAAAGATAACAAGCCTGCGCCTTACTCTCCTTCAAATGTACCATATAAGCCAAAGAAGTTTTTGGAAATTTCTATAAAGGGAATAAAGAGCGGAGACTTTACCATGGTTTATGGATATCCTGGAAGAACACAGGAGTATCTACCTTCTTACGCTGTTCGGTTGTTGGTGCAGCAAACTGATCCTTGTAAAATAGCACTCCGACAAGCTCGCCTTCAAATTATGGGTCACGATATGGCCTCCGATCCTCGGATTAGGATAATGTATGCAGCAAAGTACGCTTCTGTTGCCAATGGATGGAAAAAGTGGATTGGCGAGGTAAAGGGGCTTTCGCAATGCAATGGCATTGAGATTAAGGAAGAACAGGAGGGAAGGTTCGCTGCATGGGTGAGTGCTAATCAGGATAGGTTGGCCCGCTATGGTATGTTGTTACCCCAACTAAAACAAGACTATCAGGAGTATGCACCATTTTCCTTGGCGCGTGATTACTATCGCGAGGCGATTGGTGCAATAGAAATATTTCGAGTGGCATCACAGCTTGAGCGTCTTGTTAAAAGAATCCATCAGCCAGAGGAACTTACGGCTGCAGATTCTCTAAGCCTAAAAGAATTTCGTGTTTATCTTCGTGGTTTCTACAAAAATTACAACCAAGCAACAGATAAAAAGATTTTCTCCTCCATGTTAGGTGCATATCTTAAGAATGTGCCAACTCAGTTTGTTCCGCAGGACATGCTTGCGGCGTTCAAGGATACAAAAAGCTGGTCCGATACTTTGGCTGAGGTCGTGTTCAAGAAGTCCGTATTTGCTGATTCCTTAAAGGTATACGCGCTTTTGCAGCACATTGACTCTGCCTCTTTGAGCACTCTTTCGCTAGACCCTGCGGTTAAGATATACCATGACATTACGGAAATCTATAATCAGTCGGTAATACCATCGCTAATTAATATGGAGAGCGATATCAATATTCAGCAGCGAAGGTACATGCAAGCCTTGATGGAGATGGATAAGAAGCGGACTTTCTACCCTGATGCCAACTTTACGTTGCGTGTAGCCTTTGGCCAGGTGAAGGGATATCAACCACGAGACGCTGTTTTCTATGGATTTCAGACTACGCTTACAGGAGTGATGGAGAAGGACGATCCTGCAGTTTATGACTATGTTGTTCCTGCTAAGTTAAAGGAGCTTTATGCTAAAAAGGATTTTGGACGTTATGCAGAGAATGGAAAATTACCTGTGGCTTTTATTGCAACTAATCATACAACTGGCGGCAATAGTGGTTCTCCCGTTCTTAACGGTAAGGGGCAGCTAATTGGTGTAAACTTCGATAGGGTTTGGGAGGGTACAATGAGTGACATAATGTTCGATAATAGTCGTTGTAGGAACATTGCCCTTGATATACGGTATGCATTATTTATAATCGATAAGTATGCTGGAGCCGGATGGCTGCTTGATGAAATGAAAATCGCTGAATGACAATGTTATATATTTTTAATTCCAGCAAAAAAGAGCTCCTTTAGGAGCTCTTTTTTTTGCAGTAATGGTTGTTGTTATTGCAAAAGTATGATATTTCTCATACGAGTTGGTGTTGAATAGTCATGGTAAATATCCTATAGCGGATATAGATTTATGATTGAATATCAAACGGTTAAAAACATTAAGTTGGTTATTCAAATAACAGTGTTAGCAAAATAACAAAAAATCAAATTAAACTAGCATGGCTATGATTGAAACTCGCGATTTAGTAAAGAACCTAGCCGATTCACATGGTCGGTCGAGGGAGGCGCTCATCCCTATCTTGCAAGGTATAATCCAGGAGGAGCGGTATCTAACTCAGGAAGCAATGACTGAAGTTGCCCGAGAACTCGACATTTCGGCTGCCCAGGTTTATGGCACGGCTACTTTTTACTCCTTCCTTGATACCGAACCGCGTGGTAAGTATGTAATTCGGGTGTGCAGAACAATTACCTGCTCCATGAAAGGGAAAAATGGTATTCTGCAGACTATTGAGGACCTCCTGAAGATTAAGGTTGGGGAAACGACCCTGAACAGAAAGTTTTCTCTCCTTGAGACCAATTGTCTGGGCTGGTGCCATAAAGGTCCTGCGATGCTGATTAACGATGAAGCATACACCGAGTTAACTCCCGACAAAGTTCGTGAAGTTATCACCGAGTACATGAAGAAGTAAAAACATTAACAGAAAGGAGACATTGTCATGACATATACGCAGCTGAAAAGGGTAGACTTGATATTTGATCAGGAGGTAAACCCTAAAGAGATCCTGCAGAAAGCTTATTCGCTGTCAAATGAGGAGATTGTAAAGGAAGTGCTTGAGAGTGGCCTACGTGGTCGCGGTGGCGCTGGTTTTCCGACAGGATTAAAATGGAAGTTCACCTCGGAACAGCCTGCCGATGAGCGTTTCGTTATCTGCAATGCTGATGAGGGTGAACCTGGAACATTTAAGGATAGGGAAATCCTTTTTCAAGTTCCTCATAAAGTTTTTGGCGGAATGGCCATTTGCGGCAAGGTAATAGGTGCAAGGCTGGGCTTTGTGTACCTGCGCGGAGAGTATCGCTTCCTTCTGCCCAACCTTAAGACCCAGCTCGATTCTTTCCATGAGGTGTTGAAATCGCTCAACATTGATTTTAGAATTCAGATTATAATGGGTAGCGGTGCTTATATCTGCGGAGAGGAGAGCGCCCTTTTTGAATCAATGGAAGGGAAGCGTGGCGAGCCAAGAAATAAACCGCCCTATCCAACTGTTGCAGGTTTCCGAAACAAGCCTACCGTTATTAATAACGTGGAGACACTTGTTTACGCCTTCATGATACTTAAGCACGGTGCTAAGAAGTTTAAAGATTTAGGAACAACTGATTCCAGAGGTTCCAAGGTATTCTCCGTTTCTGGAGATACCCCTAAAGCTGGTATTTATGAGCTGGAGCTGGGAATGAGCGTTGACCATTTTGTTGAAGAGTTTGGTGATGGTGATACCAAGGCAGTTCAAGTTGGTGGTGCCTCTGGTTTCTGTGTTCCTCGGAAAAAGTTCAGGGAGACGATAATTGGCTTTGAGGGGGTACCTACTGGTGGTTCTATGATGCTATTCAACAGCTCCCGTTCCATGTATAATGTTCTCAAAAATTACCTCGAATTCTTTCAGGAAGAGTCATGCGGACAGTGTACACCTTGCCGCGTTGGTTGCCAACAATTGCTCTTGGGAATCGAAGCTGTTAAACGCGGGGAGAAGCCCATTTCTTACCTAGATCAGCTCCTGAAGCTCACCCAGACAATGAAAATAACAGCAAAATGTGGTCTAGGGCAGAGCGTTGCCAACAGCTTTTCTTCAATTGTAGAGAACTTTAAAGAGGAAATGATTTACTAATTTGAAAATTTCACTGCGATGGTTAAAAAAATAAATCTCAAAATAGACGGATTAGCGGTTACGGTGGATGAGGGCACTAGCATTCTCCATGCAGCCGAACAGCTAAATATTCAAATACCAACTCTTTGCTACCACAAAGATTTATGCATTGCCGGTAATTGCCGTGTTTGCGTTGTTGAGCAAACTGGAGCAAAAGCACTGGTGGCTTCTTGCGCAACTCCAGCGGCAGAGGGTATGGAGATTCACACCAATACCTTGAAGGTAAGAACAGCCCGCAAACATGTCATAGAGTTGTTACTCTCCGAGCATAAGGCTGATTGCACAAAGTGCTTCAAGAACGGCAAATGTGAGTTGCAGAACTTGGCTTCTGAGTTTAAGATTCTAGAACCGATGTTTATTGACTTGGTTCCCCATAAGAACTATACCGTTGATAGGATGTCTCCCTCCATTATTAAGGATGACAGCAAGTGTATTCGTTGCCAACGTTGTGTGCGTACTTGTGAGGAGTTACAGCACCTGGGTGCCCTATCGGTTGCCTATAAGGGTGAAAACATGAAAATCTCTACTTTCTACGAGAATTCCATGTATGATGTGGTATGTTCAAACTGTGGCCAGTGCGTAAATCGCTGCCCCACTGGAGCACTCACTGAGAAGAACTATATTGAAGAGGTTTGGGACGCAATATACGATCCTAAAAAGCATGTAGTTGTACAAACTGCACCTGCTGTTAGAATAGCACTTGGAGAAGACCTTGGTATACCTGCAGGTTCTATTGTTACCGGAAAGATGGTAACGGCACTAAAGCGTATGGGTTTTGATTCCGTGCTTGATACCGATTTTACCGCCGACCTTACCATTATGGAGGAAGGAACGGAGCTGTTAACCAGGCTTAAGAGAGCTTTGGTAGATAAGGATACTTCTGTGAAGTTACCCATGGCTACTTCGTGTTCGCCAGGTTGGATTAAGTTCATTGAACATGCATTTCCAGAATATCTCGACAACCTGTCTTCATGTAAGTCACCTCAGCAGATGTTTGGAGCTCTCGTGAAGACTTACTATGCAGAGAAGCGTGGTATTAATCCCGCAGATATTGTTTCTGTATCTATTATGCCCTGCACAGCTAAGAAGTTTGAGGCGGATAGACCTGAAATGCGCTCCAGCGGATACAAGGATGTAGATTATGTGTTGACAACAAGGGAACTTGCTATTATGATTAAGCAGGCAGGTATCAACTTTGGAACACTTCCCGAGGATAAGTACGATAGTATTATGGGTGAATCAACTGGTGCCGCTGTTATTTTCGGTGCAACCGGTGGTGTTATGGAAGCGGCTCTTCGTACAGCATATGAGTTGGTTACTGGCAGGGAGGTTCCATTCAAAAATCTCAACATTACTCCTGTTCGCGGAATGGAAGGGGTGAAGGAGGCTACTGTAAAAATAGAGAATCCGAAGCCAGAGTGGAAATTTTTGGATGGTGTTGAGCTAAAAACGGCAGTTGCCCATGGACTGCAGAATGCTTATGAACTCTTTTCGAGCATAAAGGCAGGGAATGCAAGTTACCACTTCATTGAGATAATGGCCTGCCCAGGCGGATGTCTTGGAGGTGGAGGACAACCAGTTCCAACAAATCCAGAGGTTAGGGCCAAACGCGCCGCTGCCATATATCAGGAAGATGAGGGCAAAGCATTGCGTAAATCTCACTTAAATCCAGAGGTAACCAAAATTTATGCTGAGTTTTTGGGTGCTCCGCTCGGGCATAAATCGCATGAGTTGCTACATACTCACTATAAACCAAGGGCACGTTACTAGTTACAACTTAAGGCGGGGTAATCCCCGCCTTTTTTCTTTTCTAAAGTTCCGCTTGATTGTGTTCCTAGTCGTTTTGTAGAAGGTTTGGTGTAAAACTGATTGCGAATTTGGCTCTGAATTCAATTTAATATTGGTTTATTGGCTCAACCATTGGATGAGTTGTGGTAGGTTATAGTTTAAACTACCTAGGGATTGCTACTTTACGATGCTAGTGGTGAGGATTTTCTTTGTAATGTTTTGTAACCACAACAATTAAACCCGTATTTTTGATTATCCTTAATGAACTTGCATCTTGTTATGTTATACATTACTCTTGCGTAATAACGGAGAGTAGTTTAACTTGCGGAATAGTATCTTTGTAATGAATATTTAACAATGTTAGTTTAATAACATTGTTTGCGGTATAACAATTTGGCTTTTTGTGCGTATTTTTACCTGTCGAATTAGATATAATAGTCGGTGATTCTGTTTTTTCTTTAAGCCAAATTGCAAGAGTATGATTTTGAGGGAGATATGCGAAATTATCAAAGGGGAGGTAGTGTGTGGAGAGGAGTTGCTTGGCACCGATGTTGAGTATGCCTTTTCTTCCGATTTGATGAGCGATGTGCTGACGGTTCAGTGTGATAAGTTGATGTTGATAACTGGCCTTACGAACCTTCAAGCTATCAGAACCGCAGAAATGTCGGATATCCCCTGTGTGTTATTTGTTCGAAATAAGCCTATTACTGAGGAGATGGTAGAGCTGGCAAAGGAGTGTGACATAGCGATTATTCGTTCCAAGAATACTCTTTTTTATGTTGCAGGTGAGCTGTATCACGCTGGCTTAAAACCAGTATATTAGAGCATGGCATGTCGATGAACTTTGAGTATAAGGTCGATGGCGGTGATTTTGCGCGAGCTGGTTATGCTTCGAGCCAAATTAAGAAGGTTTTGAAGCAGCTGAACGTGGACGTGAAAATTGTAAAGCGCGTGGTTGTATGCCTTTATGAGGCAGAGGTGAATATTGTTGCACACGCTTTCAGAGGAACAATCTTTGCCGCAGTGGACACAGAAAAAATAGTAATGAGGTTGATTGATGAGGGACCCGGAATTCCTGACATTCCTCTGGCAATGCAAAAGGGCTTTTCAACAGCCTCTCCAGAGGTTCGTGAAATGGGTTTTGGGGCTGGTATGGGACTTCCCAATATCGATTTTAATGCCGATAAGTTCGAAATTACCAGCGAGGTTGGTAAGGGAACTACATTGGAGATAACCATATTTTTAAATAGTCAAGTAGCATAGTGTATGGAAAAAATGTTTTTTCACCATGCATTAAAAATTCTAAAGGACGTCTGCATCGGTTGTTCTCACTGCATGAGGGTGTGTCCTACGGAGGCTTTGCGCGTCTATGATGGTAAGGCTAACCTAATTGAGGATCGGTGCATTGATTGTGGTGAGTGTTTCAGGGTGTGCCCCGTTCACGCTATTATTATTGAGCAGGATGATTTTCGGAGTATTTTTGACTATAAGCATCGTGTGGCATTGGTTCCTTCGGTGCTTATTGGGCAATTCCCCGATGAGATTTCGCCTGGGGAACTTTATGGCATCCTAATGGATGTCGGATTTACGTGGGTGTATGAGGTAGAACATGGTGCTTCTGTTTTAAATCAAGCGCAACAAGAGTATGCGGTAGATACCGATAATAAACCTCTAATATCATCGTTTTGCCCAGCAATCATTCGGCTAATACAGGTAAAATTTCCGTCGTTAGTTGATAATATTATGTTGCTCCGTCCACCCTTGGACGTTTCAGCAATATACTGCCGTAAAGTATTAGTGGATAAAGGTGCCAAGGAGGAGGAGATAGGTGTGTTTTACATTACACCGTGTGCAGCCAAGATTGCTGCGGTTAAGGCACCTGTAGGCGAAGGAAGATCGCGTATAAACGGGGTTATTAACATGGACTTTATCTATAATAGGATATATAAGGCACTTAGGCAACGGTCGAAGGATTCGGGTGTGGAGGCGAAACGCAGTCATTTGATTTCAAAGGAGATTCTATGGAGTCTCACCAGTGGTGAGGCAGACCATGCAAAGGGCCGATGTTTGGCAATTGATGAGGTTCACAACGTAATTGAGTTTCTTGAAAAGTTGGAAAACGAGGAGATAAACGATATCGATTTTTTAGAGTTAAGGGCTTGCGATCAGAGTTGTGCTGGTGGGGTACTTACCACAACTAACCGTTTTCTTACAGTTGAAAGGCTTCGAAAACGAGCAGCAAATGCTCCATTGGTGGAAGAGAGAAACACCTCCATGGTGGACAGTTCGATAGAAACATACGGGGAATACCTGATGAGGCATATTCGACTTGGTTCCGAAATTAAGCCTCGTTCAATGTATAAACTCGACGAGGATATGGCTAAGGCCATGCGAAAAATGCAACGTGCGCGAAAAGTTATGTGCTATCTTCCTGGTGTCGATTGTGGTGTATGCGGTGCTCCATCCTGTCAGGCATTGGCTGAAGATATCGTTCAAAAACGCGCTACCGTTTCTCAGTGTATCTACGTTCAGCATATGATGGAGAAAACGGGGACTTTGGATGCTGAACATGCCTCTCGAATAATGGAAAAAATATGGGGGAAGGATAAGTTTATTAAAAACTGCTATAAAAAAGGTGCTGACAATGAAAGTCTCTGATCTTGTTAACCAGTTGAACCTTGAGGTGTTTTCTGGTGCCGAGGGTCTTAACCGTGAAGTCGTAGGTGGGTATACCTCTGATTTGCTTAGTGATGTGATGGGAAATGGAGATGCTGGAATGATTTGGATTACGCTTCAAACCCACAAAAATGTAATGGCTATTGCTTCGCTTAAGGAGCTGGCTGCTGTTATACTTGTAAATGGTCAACAACCTGAATCTGATACTGCTGAGCAAAGTAATGTGGAAGGAATACCAATTTTGGGAACTTCGCTTCCAACTTTTGAGATCACAGGGAAGCTCTATAATTTACTTACATAAGAGATGAGGGTCTTTAAGGCCGATTTGCACTTGCACTCCGTACTTTCACCTTGTGGCTCTTTGGATATGAGTCCTGTGGCGATTGTTGCCCGCGCAAAGAAATTGGGCTTGAACCTTATTGCTGTTACAGACCATAATACCACATTGCATTGCGAACTGGTAGCTACTCTTGCCAAGGAAGTTGGCCTTGCTACATTGTTAGGTGCTGAAGTTACTACCAAAGAGGAGGTGCATTGTCTTACCTTTTTTCCTTCATTTGAAACACTGGCATCTTTTCAATTCTTTTTAGAGCAACATTACCCTCAGGGACAATACAACAATCCATCACTGTTCGGATATCAAGTGGTTGTCGACCGGGATGAAAATATTCTTCGGGAGATAGATGCACCGCTTATATCGGCACTCACTATTGGAATAGATAGTTTAGAACGGGAGGTACATCAACTAGGCGGGTTGCTCATCCCCGCTCATATAAACAAGGCGAAATTTAGTATTATTAGCCAGTTAGGGTTCATCCCGGCCGATTTGGCCATCGACGGGGTGGAGATATCCATGCATACAAGCAAAAGGGAGTTTCTGAGCAGGAATGGATACCTCAAAAATTATCCTTTTCTGCAAAATTCCGATGCACATGTACTGGATGGTATTGGGCAAGTGTATACAGCTATGAGAATTGAAGAGCCAACTTTTGATGAATTTAAGCTTGCTTTGAAAAGCATGGAAGGGCGAGCAGTACTGGTTGAATGACGCATGAAAGATTTATCGCTACACATATTAGATATTGTCCAAAACTCCATAAGAGCTAAGGCGACTTTGGTTGAGATTACCATCGCTGAAGATTTGTTGTTAAATATTTTCTCTATTACAATAAAGGATAATGGAAGTGGTATGTCTTCCGAGGTTTTAGAGCATGTTACAGACCCGTTTTATACTTCCCGAACAACGAGAAGGGTAGGGCTAGGACTTTCACTCCTCAAGCAGAATACAGAACGATGCAATGGTTCATTTTCCATTGAATCAGAGTTACATGTTGGCACTGTGGTGACAGCAACATTTCAGCACAGCCATATAGACAGACCAGAAATGGGAGACATTGCCGGTGTGGTTATGATTCTGGTTACCTCTAATCCTGAGATGGATTTCATTTATTGTCATAAGTATAACCAAAGCACCTATACATTTAATACCCATGAGGTGAAAGAGGCCCTAAACGGTGTTCCCATTAACGATTTATCCGTGAGTCGTTTTCTTAAAGAGATGATACAAGAGAATTTAGAAGCAATTAAAATAGGCGTGTAGGTTATAAAACATGAATTTTCTGCGGGGTTATGTGAAATCGTTAACATAACTTTGCAAAAAATAAGACACCACTTATACGTTAATTAAGGAGAAACAAGTATGGCACAAATTAAATCGTTGGCTGATTTGAAAAAATTGCAAGCCAGCATGCTATCGAAGGTGGAGCTGAGGGAGAAGGCCGACAATCCTGAGAACCGCATTCAGATAAAGGTGGCAATGGCGACTTGTGGCATTGCCTCCGGCGCAAAAACCGTTATGGACTTCTTCATTGACCAGCTTGAAAAGCGGGGTATTGATGCAGTTGTAACCCAAACAGGTTGCATGGGCTATTGCTACGCAGAACCAACAATTGAGGTAAAACGGCCCGGTGAAGAACCTGTCGTTTATGGTTATGTAGATACCAAGAAGGCTGATGAGATTATTGAAAAATATATCAAAACAGGCGAATTGGTAGACGGAATTATCCCCGTTAACTACGAAAAAATAGACTAAACCCATAAGGAGGATCAGGTAATGACAAAATATAAAATGCATCTTCTTGTTTGCGGCGGAACTGGATGTCGCGCCTCTGCAAGCGATTTAATTGTTGAAAACTTAAGAAAAGAGCTCGAGGCTAAGGGACTTCAGAATGAAGTTCAGGTTGTAATGACAGGTTGCTTTGGCTTTTGCGAGAAGGGTCCCATTGTTAAAGTGATGCCCGATAATACTTTCTATACGCAGGTTACCCCAGGTGATGCTGTTGACATTGTTGCTGAGCATGTAATTAAGGGACGTAAGGTTACTCGCCTTTTATATACTGACCCCAATGCAAAGGAGCATATAAGTGATTCTAAGCATATGGGATTCTATAAGAAACAGATTCGGGTAGCCTTGCGCAACTGTGGATTTATTAATCCTGAAAATATAGATGAGTATATTGCTCGTGAGGGATATTTGGCAATAGGTAAGGCCCTTACCGAAATGAAACCACAGGAGGTAATAGACCAGATTAAAAAATCAGGCCTTCGTGGACGTGGGGGTGGAGGATTTCCAACTGGAATTAAGTGGGAAATCGCTAGCAAGAATAATGCTGATCAAAAGTATGTAGTATGTAACGCTGACGAAGGTGACCCAGGAGCCTTTATGGACCGTTCTGTCCTTGAAGGTGATCCTCACTCCGTGTTGGAAGCAATGGCAATTTGTGGTTATTGCATTGGGGCAACCAAGGGTCTAATATACATTAGGGCTGAGTATCCATTGGCTATTGCACGTTTGAAAATTGCCATTCAGCAAGCGCGTGAGTATGGATTGTTGGGCAAGGCTATTATGGGCAGCACCTTCGACTTTGATATTGAGCTGCGCTATGGTGCTGGTGCTTTTGTTTGCGGTGAGGAGACTGCACTGATTCACTCAATGGAGGGCAGTCGTGGTGAACCTACCGTAAAACCTCCATTTCCTGCAGAGTCGGGCTACCTTGGCAAACCAACCAATGTAAATAATGTTGAGACCTTGGCCAACGTGCCAGTTATTCTTCTTAAGGGAGCCGACTGGTTTGCCAGCATTGGAACAGAAAAATCCAAAGGTACTAAGGTATTTGCTCTTGCCGGTAAGATTAATAATGTAGGGCTTATTGAAGTTCCAATGGGAACGACCCTGCGTGAAGTTATTTTTGAAATTGGTGGTGGTATTAAGAATGGAAAGAAGTTTAAGGCCGTTCAAACCGGAGGTCCTTCTGGCGGATGCTTAACCGAGAAGCACCTAGATACCCCTATCGACTTTGATAACCTGATTGCTGCTGGCTCAATGATGGGTTCTGGCGGTATGATTGTTATGGACGAAGATGATTGTATGGTGGCCATGGCAAAGTTCTACCTCGATTTTACAGTTGAGGAGTCATGCGGAAAGTGCTCACCTTGCAGAATTGGAAACAAGCGGTTATATGAGCTTCTTGAGAAGATCACCAAGGGAGATGGAACAGAAGAGGACCTTGAAAGATTACGTAACCTCAGTTTGGTAATTAAGGATACCGCTTTGTGTGGACTTGGTCAAACGTCTCCTAACCCAGTACTTTCTACTCTGGATAACTTCTATCACGAATATGTTGCTCACGTAAAGGATCACAAGTGTCCTGCGGGCCAGTGCAAGAGTTTAATGCAGTATGTGATTGATCCAGAAGCATGTGTTGGATGTACCGCTTGCGCCCGTAATTGCCCGGTAAATGCAATATCCGGTGAGCGTAAGCAACCTCATGTAATCGATACCGCTGTCTGCATCAAGTGTGGTGCCTGCATCGAGAAGTGTAAATTCAGTGCTATCAGCATTCAATAATTTTGGGGGAAAATTGATGGAAACAATTAAGTTGACGATAGATAATAAGCAAGTTGAGGTAGAGAAAGGTGCTACCATCTACAAGGCTGCCAAAAAGTTAGGTATTGACATTCCGGTGCTTTGCTACATGGATCTTCAGGATCTTGGTATAGAGAATAAGCCTGCTGGTTGTCGTATCTGTGTTGTAGAGGTTGAGGGAAGAAGAAACCTTGCTCCTTCCTGCTCTACTACCTGCACCGAGGGTATGGTTGTTAAAACACATACACCTAGGGTAATTAACGCTCGTAGAACCGTGTTGGAGCTTATCCTTTCCGATCACCCAAAGGATTGCTTGACATGCGCAAAGAGTGGTCGATGCGATTTGCAAGATATGGCGGTTAAGCTTGGTATTCGTGAAATTCCTGGTCAGGAGTTTGCCGAAATGTCTACATATAGGATGGATACTTCGCCTGCCATTATCCGCGACATGGACAAGTGTATCATGTGTCGCCGTTGTGAAACCATGTGTAACGATTTCCAAACAGTGGGTGCACTTTCCGGTGTAAACCGCGGGTTTATGGCTGTTGTTGCTCCTGCCTTTGAGCAGAATTTGGAAAAATCGCCTTGCACCTACTGCGGTCAGTGTGTAGCCGTTTGTCCAACAGGAGCATTAACTGAAGTTGACCATACTCCAAAGGTTATTCGTGCATTGGCCGATCCTAAGAAAACGGTAATTGTACAAACAGCCCCTGCCGTTAGAGCTGCCTTGGGTGAAGAGTTTGGTATGAAGCCGGGTACCTTAGTTACTGGGAAAATGACGGCTGCGCTTCGTCAGCTGGGCTTCGACTATGTGTTTGATACCGATTTTGCGGCTGACCTTACCATCATGGAGGAGGGAACGGAGCTGCTCGGACGCCTATCCAGCTTTCTTGCCGGTGACAAGAATGTAAAGTTGCCAATTCTCACATCATGCTGCCCTGGTTGGGTGAACTTCTTTGAGCACAACTATACAGATATGCTTGATGTTCCTTCCTCAGCTAAATCACCACAGCAGATGTTTGGTGCCATAGTAAAATCCTACTTTGCTGAGAAGTTGGGCAGAACGCGCGAAGAGTTAGTTGTTGTTTCGGTAATGCCTTGCCTTGCCAAGAAATATGAGTGCCAACGCGATGAGTTTAAGCACAATGGTAATCCAGAGGTAGACATGTCTATTTCAACTCGCGAGCTTGCCCATCTTATCAAGGAGTCTAATATAAACTTTGCCGAACTTGCTGAGGAGGATTTTGATCGTCCCATGGGCGAATCAACGGGTGCTTCTGTAATTTTCGGGACAACCGGTGGTGTTATTGAGGCTGCAGTTCGTACAGCGTATGAGGTGCAAACAGGCAAGAAGTTAGATAAAGTTGATTTTACAGAACTTCGTGGTTTGGATGGAATTCGCTCTGCAACGATAGACTTCAACGGGTTACCAATTAACATTGGTATTGCTCACGGATTGGGTAACGCTAGAAAGCTGTTGGATATGGTTAAGGCTGGTAAAACCAACTTCCATGCCATAGAAATTATGGCCTGTCCAGGTGGTTGTATCGGTGGAGGTGGACAGCCACTTCATCATGGTAACTCTTCTATTTTGAAGGCTCGTCAGGAGGCAATTTACCGCGAAGATGCTGGAAAGCCTATTCGCAAGTCACATGAGAACCCGTACATTATTAAGCTCTACGAAGAGTATTTGGGTAAGCCAATGAGTGAAAAGGCACATCACTTGCTGCATACCGCGTATTTTGATAAGAGCAAAAAGGACATATTTATTTAATGTAAGGAGGAACCGTAAATGTCACATATAAAGATAGAGTTGAAAAAAGAGGACGTTGCGAAGCTTAAGGAGATTTGCAAGGCGTTTAATAATGAACCGGGTGAACTCATCAATGTTCTACACAAGTCTCAAGAGTTTTTCGGATATCTTCCTGCTGAAGTTCAAGAAATCGTTGCCGAGGAGTTGAATATTCCCGTTGCAAAGGTTTATGGAGTTGTAACATTTTACTCCTTCTTTACCATGCTCCCCAAAGGGCAACATCCAATTTCGGTTTGCACCGGTACGGCATGCTACGTTCGTGGTGCTGAGAAAGTATTGGATGAGTTCAAGCGTATTCTTAGCGTAAACGTTGGACAAACCACTGCAGATGGGAAATTCTCTCTGAGCTGTCTTCGCTGTGTTGGAGCCTGTGGATTAGCGCCGGTGGTGATGATTGGTGAAAAAGTTTATGGACGTGTTTCACCAGATGGCGTTAAGGATATTCTCAAGGAATATGAATAAACGCAACAAGTAATGATTCAAAAAGGGCTGCTTCTATGCAGCCTTTTTTATTTGAAATAATTCCAGCAAAAAGTGGCCTGATTTTTGTTGAACTCTGCTGGTTGCTCTTTTAGACACAATTTGACAAAGGGGCTATAAAAAATGATATTTGTTAATTTTTGGCATACGAATACTAAGTTTTTGGAATTTTTTAACTCAATTTGTTTGTTCCTCCTCGCATTAAGGCTAATTTCGTAATTGAAAATAACTGCATGACCATGCTTACATCAGTGTTCCGCTTAGCCGAAAGTGGAGTTAATCGACTCGGAAAGGTATTAGTCCCGACTTGGGTTGTAATGAATATCGATATATTCTTGGGGTTAATTGCTATTATGTCCTCATACCTGCTCCGGTTTAATTTCAATATTCCCCTAGCCACTCTCAGCAATCTTACAGTAGCTATAGTACTTTACCTTTTTGTAAGGGTATCATCGCTATACTTGTTTGGAACAAATAAGATGTATATTCGCTATACCAGCATGAAGGATTTGGTTCGATTGGTCATGGCCATTTTTGCTGGAAATACACTTTTCTTCTTTATTAACTACGCCTATTTTTTGTTTTCTGGAAGGGGTTTGGTTCCCATCTCAATCATATTAATTGATTTTTTCATTGCGTCCTACCTTCTGATTGCATTCAGAATATTTGCTAAATTTTTTATTCAAAATTTTCAACGTGGAGGGAGTAAACCTGCAACAAATGTACTTCTGTATGGACGTGAGCACTTTGCTGTGTCGCTAAAAAGGGCATTAGAGTCCGATAAGGAGTCTACCTATAAGGTGGTGGGATTTGTGCATCATCACTCAAAGATTTATAAAAAAACTATCGAAGGGCTCAATATTTATGATCTATCCGAACTTGACAACCTTATTTCTATCTATTCTGTAGCACAGCTGATCTTTGTGGACAATGATATTCCAGCGGAGTATAAAAATATAGTCGTTCAAAAGTGTTTGAATCGTGGTGTTCGCGTTAAGAGCATTAAGAATTTTATTGAGCTTACCGTGGATAATACCCGATCGCCAAAGCTGGATGAGATCAAGATTGAGGATTTGCTCGAACGCGATCCGATACATCTTGATGTTCAGAAAATCTCATCCTCGTTGAAAGGTAAGACTATTCTTGTTACTGGAGCTGCTGGATCAATCGGTAGTGAAATTGTAAGACAGGTTTTCTCGTTTAATCCTAGTCGATTGATACTTTTGGATCAGGCAGAGACTCCAATCTACTTCATTGATCTGGAATTAAGGGGTAATTATCCTCATCGCATGGATCAAATTGAGGTTATTATTGCTGATATCACAGATCCTCTCATGATGCGACGGCTTTTTGAGTCTGAACGAATTGACGTGGTATTCCATGCGGCGGCCTACAAGCATGTTCCATTGATGGAGAATAATCCCAAGGAGGCTATCAAGAATAACATTATTGGTACAAGGCTTCTTGCCGATTTGTCAATGCAGTTTGGGGTGGAGAAGTTCGTTATGATTTCAACGGATAAGGCTGTTAATCCTACGAATATTATGGGAGCAACAAAGCGGGTTGCGGAGATATACATACAGTCGCTTGACGGTATTTCGAGAACACAGTTCATTACCACCCGTTTTGGTAATGTTTTGGGGTCCAACGGTTCAGTAATACCATTGTTTAAGAAACAAATAGAGACCGGCGGTCCTGTAACCGTTACCCATCCTGATGTTACTCGCTATTTTATGACCATCCCTGAGGCGTGTCAGCTGGTTTTGGAAGCTAGTGTTATGGGGCATGGTGGGGAGATATTTATTTTTGACATGGGAAAGAGCGTCAAAATAACTGATCTTGCGAAGAATATGATTCGTTTGGCAGGCTATAAGGTTGGTCGAGATATTCAGATTGTTTACACAGGCCTTCGTCCGGGAGAGAAGCTATACGAAGAATTGCTCAATAATGGTGAAAATACACTACCTACATACCATCCTAAGATAATGAAGGCAAGTGTAATTAAAATGGATCACGGAGCCATTGCAGGCCATTTACATGCGCTTCACAGTCGCCTTTCAGAGGATGTGGATAATTTTGTTTTGGTTTCAAAGTTGAAGGATATTGTTCCTGAATATAGAAGTCAGAACTCGGTTTACTCAATCTTAGATAAGGAACTTCAGGCAGATCGTAGTGGGAGATTTAAGCGATCACCCATTGTGATTGCAGCAGGTACTTCTGGAGAATAAGCGATGTCTATTTGGCTATTCCATCTAGAATATTCGGATACGATTATAGGAATGAAAGAGTAACCTCTTTTAGAAACTTATCTTCAAGCAGCTGTGCCATACGCTTAATTACTGTTCTTCTAATCTCCAGCTCAACGGGAAGGCTGGGGTCCTGATGTGCTTCGTTTATTCTTGTTCCTACAATAAACTGGATTTTATCACTTTCGAGCAGAAGTTTTGTAATTAGGTCTGCAGGTCCTTTGCCGAGCTGTGTAGATTCATTGTAACTATCAAGAATTTCGTTGGTTTTTCCCAATGTCAGTATTCCTTCAGTTATCAAGTCGGCACCATCCATGTACGAAATGGGTGGGAGTTCAGGATCGTTAAACTCGAACGAATCTTCAATTTTTTGGTTCAGCTCTCGAGCCAAGATATCGCTGGTTGTTGCTCCACAAATAACTTTCTTCCCTTTAAATTCCCTGTATTTTTTTGCAAGTTTCTTGTCGTTTTCAAGGTCGTAGGGAGGCCCAGTGCAAATTAGAAGTTTTCGAGGTTCACGAAAGTAGATAACGGCACAGCTTGTGTCATCCTTGGAGTGGTAGCCATCGTTAACGTAGGCCATGTTTACCACTTTTGAGGCTAGTTTGGAGGCAGAAATGTCCGGTTCGGCTTTAACCATTCTATTTGCAAAGGAGTTGGCACTTTCTATGCCCCACCCAAACGGATAGTCTTCAGAACCCATGCCCGATTGAATTACCCCGTCGCTCCACACAATAACCCTGTCTTCTTTTTCCGGCTTAAAGGTGCAGCTTCGGAGCTCTTTCCCAGCATTTTTTTCGCTCTGGAGTATAATGCATTGCCATTGTGGATTGAAGGGTTCATTTCCCCGCATAATAAAGCACTGGGGGTTATCGTATTCCAGAATCTGAACCTCTCCATCATGGGCAATGTCAATAATTGTGAAGGTAGAGTAACTCATCTTCCGAATACTGCATACCGGAAGCGTGTTCATTATTATTTCTGCAATAGTATATACATCCTTGTGTTCTTTGGTGAAGTTTAGTGCCATGGTGGAGGTCAGGGTGGCCAGCATGTTTGCCTTCACTCCATGCCCCATACCGTCGGAAAGGACAACTATAGTTCGGTCTTCTCCTTTAACACGTTGAGATAGAAAAACATCGCCGCAGATGCGCTCCCCTTCGTGATTTTTTTGCTGATAGCCAACTTCTATAAAAAACTGGTCGTTCATAAGCTATCTCTTTGGTCCCTCTTTAAATGCTTTAATGATAGAATTTAGCATCTGCTCCGTTTCCGACGCTCCTTCTCCCAGCAAAAAGCCAATATTTTGAACCATTGCCAAATTCTTGTCAATAACATCGGTAACGCGCTTAATGACCTCCTCTTTGCGAACCTCTGGAGCATACATGTCACGTAGAATTGCTCCAACAATACTTCCCTTCTTAATGGTGAAAACCGAAATGTTAAGGAGCACATCTTTGTAGTTCAGGTCTCGGTTCATAACATCCTCTCCGTTTTGTAACGCGTAAGAGAACTGGTTATATATGTTGTAGGGAAGAAGCGTTTTAAGGTCTGCACCAACAAGGCCGGGTATAATTTCGCTAATTTCAAGAGCATCATCGCCGAGCAGGTCGATAAAGCTCTGATTTGAGTGAACAATCTTTAGCTTTTTATCGGCAATTACCACAGCAGAGGGTAACTTTTGAAGCATGGCATTAACCGTTTCCATTGCCTCCTTCGCTGCTTGTTGTTCCTGCCTCGACGTTTTTTCCGATTCGCGCAAAGCGTCCTGAGTTTTGGCTAACTTTTCATTGGTGGTCTTTAGCGTTTTGATGTATTCCTGTCTGTTTTTCAATGTGAAGTTTAAGCACATGTCGGTATGGGCTAACCCTTTTGACACGGCAACCGCAAAATCGCGGCAGGAATCATAACCACAAGCTCCACATCCCGATTCTCGTTTGATAAACTCCTTGCCAACAACTTTAAGCACTTCTTTGATTTTTTCCTCGGAGGGTTCCTGTATTCGCTGATCGTTGTTCTTATATGTTGTGCTAAGGTCGAGAGAGAGGTGCTTGGCCATGGCGTTGTTCCACTTCTCCTTGTCAAATTTCTTTAGTCTTTTCTTGGCATAATCAATAGTGATGGACCGGCGAATAAACTGCCTTCCTCCATGCGATGTGCCAGGCCCCATGATACACCCTTCGCAGTAAAAGAGGTTGAAATGGCGTCTGATAGAGTCCATGTTGCCTTCAAACTCTTTCATGCTTTCCAGCACGTTGTTTCTACCTTCAGTAGTAATAACCTGTCCTGTAAGTAAATCTTCGCTAATATCAACGGCCTGTATTAATCCATTGCTAATAGGGTATAGCGAACCCTTGTAGCCAATGGGTTCATCAAATTCAGAATACTCAAGCATGTTTTCGTTTATGTTGAACTCTTGAAAAAGTTCTCTAAGCTCAACAAACGTAAGCACCGAATCTATCTTTCCATCATCGGAATATAGCAATGCCTCATCCTTATTAGCAATGCAAGGGCCAATATAAACCACCTTTACATCGTCGCCATACTCTTTCCTAATTACCTTGGCGGTGGTTATCATTGGGGAGACGATGGGAGCTAGATTGCTGAGCAGGTTGGGGTGAAATTTTTCGACGAGTTGGACAATTACAGGGCAAGTAGTTGTAAGGTAGTACTTGCCGTTAAAGTTTTCAAATAGCTCCTTATATTTTTGAGCAACAAGGTCAACCCCAAAGCTAACCTCACAAACATAGGTAAATCCAAGGGCGCGAATCATCTGGACGAATTTTCTGTAGTCCGTAATGTCCACGAATTCTCCAGAGATGCTTGGAGCACAAATTGCAGCCACCTTTTCCCCTGATTTGAGTATTTGCTTGAGTTCCTCTTTTGAGGAGCGGTAATCAATAGCCTCTACAGGACAGATGTTGAGACAACTCCCACAGCCAATGCACCTGTCGGATATGATGCGGGCCACATCCTCGTTGGGTTTTACTTCAATGGCCTTTACAGGGCAAACCCTAACGCATGCGTAGCAGCCAATGCAAGTGTTGTCGTTTATACTAAAAAGCTCCATTTTGCTACTGTTTAATGCTGAAAGCGTTGTTCAATATTTCTTGGATCATGACAGGTGTTACCTTTCTGTACTCCAGTTCGTTGACCTTTATTACTGGGCCATCGCTGCAATTGCCAAAGCAATGACCTCCGTGAAAAAACACCCTGTCTTTCAGCCCCCGGGTTTCTAAGTATTTGTTAATTTCTTGCATAATTGCCTTGTTCCCTCTAGAAAAGCAGGAGCTTCCAAGACAAATAACAATTTCGACATTTTTCCCAATATCTAACATTTGAATGCTCTCTTTCTGTGCTTCGACCTGGATGTTTTACTGTGTCAAATTTACGTTTTTTTATGAAGCGGAGGTTAGTTGTTACATTTTGAACAGTAGCCGGGAAGTATATTATTTAAAAGGCTTTTAAATAAGAGTTTGGGGTAAAAAAACTCGCGTGTTCGTTGCGTATTTCGTCAAAAAAAGATATAAATTTCACGGCGATCGGTAAGCATGTAAATGTTATTGAATAATCAGTGCTAGTGAACTCTCACCACAGCAACTATGGGCGAAATAAATATTGAGGAGATACTTGATAAGCATCGTCATCATGGGAGAGAGAGCCTAATTCCTATTTTACAGGAGATTCAGGATAAGGTTGGCTTTATTCCGGAAGATGCAATAGAAGAGGTTGGTTTGATGTTAAAGATACCTGCATCAAAAATTTTTGGGCTAGCCACATTCTACAACCAATTTCGTTTTGGGCCCAAAGGGAAATTTCATATAGTTCTGTGCAATGGAAGCGCTTGCCACATGGTTGGTTCAACCACCTTGTTGGATCAAATTGAAAAAGAGTTAAAAATTAAATCAGGGCAAACCACTCGAAATGGGATGTTTAGCCTCGAAGTTGTTCCATGTATGGCAGCATGCTCGGAGGCTCCGCTGATGGCAATTAATGGAGTATTCTACTCCAAGTTGAACAAGTCTTCTGTGAAGGAAATTCTCGAATCTATACGCAAGTCTCAGCAGCTATGACCACCAATACTGGCGAAAATACACCCCAAAATGCAGTAATACGAGATATTCTCCTATCTGAGGAGAGTCCGAGCATGGCCCTGTGGAACGAGCAGCGACCTTACATCAAGTTTGATAAGGTTACTCGGCCTGTGATATTTGTTTCTGTTGGCTCACACGCGATTGTTTCCGGGGCCGAAAATACATTGGCCGCTATTAACGATTATATTCAAGAGCGGGCAATTGATGCTTCGGTGGAGGTGGTAGGAAGCTATGGTCTTTTTCGCATTGAGACTTTGGTTGAGGTTCAGCTTCCAGGAATGGCTCGCGTGGCCTTACAGCGGGTTACGCCGGAGGAAGTTGGAGTGTTGCTAGATAGCGTTTTAAATCGTTTTTTGCCGGATGGTAAAGCTGTTTTTCAGCATAGGAGCAACCTGCATCAACCATGGCCAAATGTTCCATTTTTAGACGAACATCCATTTTTTGGACTGCAGCAGCGGGTGGTTCTTGACTTATGTGGTAAATATAATCCTGTTTCGTTACCACAGTACGTTGCCTCAGGTGGCTTCTTCTCTTTTGCCAAGGCAATAAGAAGTTACACATTTTCGGACATATGCGAAATTGTTGATAGAAGTGACTTAAGAGGGAGAGCTGGAGGTGGGTTTTCGGCTGGTAAGAAGTGGAAAATGGCTCTAGAGGTTGCTGCTGAAAGTAGATATGTTATTTGTAACGCTGATGAGAGTGATCCTGGAGCCTTCATGAATAGACTATTACTTGAGGGGGCACCATTCCGGGTTCTAGAGGGGGTGGCACTTGCAGCCTATGCCAGTGGTGCTAATCGGGCATTTATTTCAACGCGAAACAGGTATTCTCTTGCTGTAAGTCGACTAGAGGAGGCAATAGCAGCGATGCAGGAGGTAGGATTGCTGGGCGAGAATATTCTTGATAGCGGTTATAACCTAGTGATAAAGATAAAAAAGGGCCCTGGTGCCTATGTTTGCGGTGAGGAAACAGCCTTGATTAGGAGCTTGGAGGGAAAACGAGGAATACCATCCTCCAAACCGCCATATCCAACCACCTCAGGCTACAAAGGTAAACCAACGGTAGTAAATAATCTTGAAACGCTGGCCAATGTGCCGTTGATTCTTTCAAAAGGTCCAGATTGGTTTCGGTCTATTGGAACAGAGACCAGCAAGGGTACAAAAATCTTTGCCCTAAGTGGAAAATGTGCCGAAACGTGTGTAGTAGAGGTTGAGATGGGCACAACGCTGGAGTCTTTACTCAATTTAGCTGGTGGTATGGCAAGCGGATCAACACTTAAAGCTATACAGATTGGTGGCCCCTCCGGTGCATGCATTCCTCCCTCTCTTCTGAACCTTAAGGTGGATTTTGAGGAGATGAAGGAGAACGACATACCTATGGGGAATGGCGGTATTTTAGTTTATGATGAAAAAACCTGTATTCCGGATATGGTAAAGTTCTTTATGGGCTTTATTCAGAATGAGTCCTGTGGGAAGTGCATACCTTGTCGGGAGGGATCGCAGCGAATGTTGGAAATTTACCAGAATATAACCCGACGTCCAGTTACGGAGGAAGGGCACAATACGTTGGAGCGATTTAAGGGGGTGATACAGCTTGAGGGGCTGGCTGAAGTGATGAAGGACACCTCCGCTTGTGGGTTAGGGCAGACTTCAACATATCCAGTGCTCACCACTCTGAAATATTTCAGGGAGGAGTATGAAGAGCATATTTTCGACAGGCACTGCCGCTCAGGAGTATGCAAGGATCTTAGAGTATTTCAGATCGATTTGGATAAGTGTACAGGATGTACTGCATGTGTAAAAAAGTGTCCGGTAAATGCCATTGCTGGCTCACCCAGGATGCCCCATTACATTGTGGCAGAAAAGTGTATTGCCTGTGGGGCATGCCTAGATACCTGCATGTTTGGTGCAGTATTAACCCGTTAGAAAAATAGAGGGACCATGGTTTTCAATATTGAAGTTAATGGGAAAGAGATTCAGGCCAGAAGGGGCGAGACCATTCTGGATGCGTTAAACCAAAATGGAATAAAGGTTCCCACGCTGTGCAGTATGAAAGGGTTCACTCCGTCGGGAGCCTGTAGGATATGTGTTGTTGAGGTTGAAGGAAAGGATGGGCTTGTTCCTTCCTGCTCCCATCCGGTGGAGGAGTGGATGAAAATTAGGACGCATACACCAAGGGTAATTCGTGCTAGAAAAACAATTGTAGAACTTCTTCTTTCTAACCACCCCGATGATTGCTTGTATTGCGAGCGTAACGGCAGCTGCGAACTGCAAGATCTTGCCGCCGAAATGAATATTAGGGAGCGGAGGATTAGCGGTAAGAAGAGACGGCACAAGCTAGATCAGAGTAGTCCGAGTATAGTTCGCGACCCTGCAAAGTGTATCTTGTGTGGTCGTTGCGTAAGGGCTTGTGACGAGGTTATGCAGGTATCTACGTTAGAACTCATCAACAGAGGGAGCCGATCGCTGGTCTCCACTGCCCTGAATAAGGATATAAACTTTTCCTCCTGCATATTTTGTGGGCAGTGCATTATGGTGTGTCCAACAGGCGCATTGCACGAAAAATCTAACCTTGATGAAGTCCTGAACGCTCTCAACGATCCAAACCTTGCCGTAGCAGTGCAGCTTGCGCCTTCCGTTTCTGTTTCAGTTTCGGAGGAGTTGGGCTTTAAGCAGGGTAGGGATATTAATGGTGTGCTAGTTGCTACGTTGCGGAAGATAGGTTTTCGTTACGTATTTGAGACCAGTTTTGGTGCCGATATTGCCTCAATGGAAGTTGCCAACGAGCTGCAGGCACGGATTGATACAATGGGGCAAATGCCATTACTCTCATCGTGCTGCCCCGCTTGGGTGAAGTATTTGGAGCAATTTCAGCCAGCACTGTTGCCGCTCCTTTCCGAGGTTAAGTCGCCTCAGCAAGCGATGGGAGCTATAATTAAGGAGCATTGGGCCAAAGAGGTAGGGGTCAACTCACAAAAACTTTTCTCGGTGGCAATAATGCCATGCACTGCAAAGAAATTTGAGGCACAGCGGGAAGAGATGACTCACAAGGGAATTTCTGATGTAGATGCGGTGCTTACCACAAGAGAACTAATAAAACTTATAGGTCTTTACGGTATTGATGTTCAGAATATTGATCCACAGATTCCTGATAATCCGTTTTCCATCCGTTCTTCAGCGGGTAAGCTATTTGCAACTTCTGGTGGATTAGCCGAATCGGTCGTAAGAACACTGCATTATAACTTGACAGGAAAGGATTTGAAAGGCTTTAAAGTAGCTCCATTTCGTAACGTTCAAGGATATAAGAAGTTTGATATTCCAGTAGGAAATAAAACGGTGAAAGTAGGCATAGCCAATGGAATGAGAGGGGCTGTTGCCATGCTGCAGGAGATAGCGACGGGTAGTTCCGATTTGCAGTTTGTGGAGGTAATGGCCTGTGAAGGTGGTTGTTTGCAGGGTGGCGGACAACCGCTAATAACGGATGAACGGGAGAAGAAGGTGAAGGCAAAAACCATCTATGAGATTGATGAAATGGAAGCTATCCGGGTTCCTTACAAAAATCCTGCTGTAGCAGAAATATACGCTAAATGTCTTGGTGCGCCGGGGGATGAGAAAGCAAGGCAACTGCTATATACCCGATTTACTCAAAGGAAAGTACTACTGTAAAGATAATGGGCATCTCTGAAAAACATAAAGGGTTGGTTTACACCATCAAGGAACTTTGCCGGGTGTGCTATACGTGTGTAAGGGAATGTCCATCCAAAGCCATCAAAATAATCAATGGACAGGCTGAGGTTTTGCAGGAGAGGTGCATTGGGTGTGGTAACTGTATTAAGGTTTGTAGCCAGGATGCTAAGGTATTTGTTCAGTCACGGTTAGAGGTTCGTGACCTTCTAAAGTCTACTCATCGAGTTGTGGCTATTGTGGCGCCCAGCTTTCCGGCAAGTTTTTCCGACATCGACGATTACCGTAAGCTTGTTGGAATGCTTCGGTCGCTGGGTTTTAGCTATGTATGTGAAGTTGCTTTTGGTGCCGATTTAGTGGCAAAAAAGTATAAAAAGTATCTTGAAGAGGATGCCGAGCGAGGTTTTATTTCGTCTGATTGTCCGGCCATAGTTGACTACATAAGGTATTACCATCCTTCCCTTGTTAGTCATCTTGTCCCAGTAGTTTCTCCCATGGTGGCAATGTCAAAGGTAGTTAAGGAACTTTACGGGAGCGATATCAAAGTTGTTTTTATCGGTCCATGTATTGCTAAAAAGGATGAATCGTATGAGGTAGACGAGGTGCTTACCTTTCGGGAGATTCGAACCATGTTTGATAATGCTGGTATTACTGCCGATGGCGTAACCCCATCCGATTTTGATCCGCCGAAGGCGGGAAGAGGAGCTATTTTTCCCATAACGCGAGGACTTATTCAAACCGTTAATATTCCCGACGACCTGTTTGAAGGTAATGTGATTGTTGCTGATGGCAGGGTTAACTTTCAGCAAGCCATAAAGGAGTTTGAATGCGGGAATATTCAGAATGTTAATCTTGAACTGCTGTGCTGTGAGGGCTGTATTATGGGACCGGGCATGCCACCCGGTGGTTCACCCTATGAGCGCAGAACGCACATTAGCAGCTACGTAAGGGGTAAGCTGTTAAGCAAAGAGGATATGCTTTTGTGGGAGAAGAATATTGAACGTTTTTCCCATATCAACCTTGATGTAGAGTTTTTTGCTCACGATCAGCGGCTCAACCAACCTTCGGAGGAAGATGTATCCAAGGTTTTGGCTTCCATGGGGAAGTTTTCGGCCCGAGATCACCTAAACTGTGGCGCTTGTGGTTACGATACTTGTCTTGAGCATGCCGTTGCCATAGTGGAAGGGTTGGCCGAGGTAGAGATGTGCTTGCCTTACTCCATAGATGAACTACACTCTACAATAAAAAATCTTGCCATTTCCAACGAGAAACTGGCCACCATTCAGCAGGCATTGCGGCAGAGTGAAAAGTTGGCCCATATGGGACAGCTCAGCGCTGGTATTGCCCATGAGCTGAATAATCCACTGGGTGTGCTCATTATGTATACCAATATTTTGTTGGAGGAGTGTAAGGAAAACGACCCAAACAGACAGGACTTGGAGCTTATTGCCACACAGGCCGAGCGGTGCAAAAAGATTGTAAGTGGTTTGCTAAACTTTGCACGAAAAAATCAGGTTCGATTTGAGGAGGCTGATATTGTGAAACTGGCTGAGGATAGCTTGAACTCTGTGGTGATTCCTTCCTCCATTTCCACAAGGGTGGTTAACCGAACAGAAAATCCCCTTGCCCAAATTGACTATGATCAAATGATGCAGGTGCTTACCAACCTAAATAAGAACGCCATTGAATCAATGCCTACCGGAGGCAATCTGGAGATTGTGGTTGAGGATAAGCCGGAGCTGATTACTTTTAGGGTAAAGGACACAGGGCATGGAATTGCGGAGGAAGATATGGATAAACTTTTTACTCCATTTTTCACCACAAAGGAGGTGGGTAAGGGAACTGGATTAGGTTTGGCTACCTCTTACGGAATTGTGAAGATGCACAAGGGTAAAATTGAAGTACGTTCAAACTCCAATAAGGAAAAAGGGCCAACGGGGACAACATTCAGCATAATATTGCCACGTAAACCATAGAATGATAGAGTTATGGGAACTACAGATAAATTGATTTTTATTGCCGATGATGATGAAGATTATCTGATTCAGCTAAAAATGATGGTTGAGGGGTTTGGCTTTCGGGTTGTCGTTGCTGAAAGTCAGCGCGAAGCAGAGGAAATGCTCCAGCAGGTAAAACCTGATTTGGCCATTTTCGACCTGATGATGGAGAGTGAAGACAGCGGATTTATCTTAAGTTACAAGTTGAAAAAACGGTATCCTGAAGTGCCGGTCATTATTGCCACAGCGGTTGCCTCTGAAACGGGTATTAGCTTTGGTGTGGGTTCGGAGGAGGAGCGTAAGTGGATTAAGGCCGATCTTTATCTGGAGAAGGGAATTCGTGCCGACCAGCTGCACAAGGAACTTGTTAAACTGCTTAAGCTTTAACCATGGAGCAGCTAAAGGTTTTAGTGGTTGATGACGAACCTGGAATCCGCTCAGGGATAAATCGTATTCTTGGAAAATTTACGGTTAGCTTTCCATTTCTGGAAGATGATATTGCGTTCGACTTAATTGAAGCATCTACCGGTGAAGAGGCGCTGGATGTGATTAAACAGCAACCTGTAGATATCGTATTGCTTGATAATAAGCTTCCCGGAATTCAAGGTGTTGAGGTGCTCGATTACATTAAGTCCAATTGTCCAGACACGTTGGTGGTGATGATTACCTCCTACGCTTCGCTTGAGCTGGCGGTAAACGCAACCAATAAGGGGGCATACGATTTTGTGCCTAAACCATTTACTCCTCAGGAGTTGAAAACATCCATGGAGAGCATTACCAAGCACCTATTTCTTAAGCGGATGACAAAGACGCTGAAAAAGGAGGGTAAGCAAATCCGGTTTCAATTCCTAACTGTTCTTTCACACGAGCTCAAGGCACCATTGAATGCGGTTGAAGGGTATCTTCGGATTATGCAGGAACGACAGGCTGGAGAGGAGATTTCGGCCTACGATAAAATGATTGAGCGGTCGCTAGATCGGGTGAAGGGGATGCGTAACCTAATAATGGATCTACTTGACCTTACCCACATTGATTCTGGCAAGATGAAGCGGGAGGTTAAGTTTCAGGATATTGAGCCCATTGTAAGGATATGTATGGACACGGTAATGCCATACGCTATCCAGATGGATGTTAAAGTGGATGGAACATGGCCAGATGAGATATACATGGACGCTGACAGCGATGAAGTAGAGATTATCCTCAATAATCTACTATCGAATGCAGTGAAGTATAACAAAACAGGAGGTAAAGTTCATTTTTCAATCATACGAGATTCCGACAAGGTTACCATAAGGGTGGAGGACACGGGCATTGGAATAGCGCAGGAGGATATCGACCGCCTTTTTGATGAGTTTGTAAGGGTTAAGTCACCCGAAACAAAAAACATTAGTGGTAGTGGCCTAGGTCTTTCCATTGTGAAGCGCATTGTAAAGCTGAACGAAGGAAAAATAGTGGTGGAGAGTAAGCCTGGAATTGGAAGTGTTTTCACTGTTATACTACCCGTTGCGTGTAAAACAAATTAGCGTATATTTGCCCTTATGAAGCTACCTGAAAGGACCATTGAACGACTTTCGACCTACCGTCGAACTTTGCTTTCCTGTTTGGAAAACGGGAAAACGCATATATATTCACACGAGCTTGCCAAGTTGCATAGCATAACGGCCGTGCAGGTTCGTCGTGATTTAATGTTAATTGGCTTCTCCAGTCAAACCAAGAAGGGCTACGATGTTAAGGAGCTTATCGATGTTATTGGTAAAATACTCGATAGTAGGGTGGCGCTTAACGTTGCGGTTATTGGCATGGGGAATATGGGAAGGGCCATTACCACATACTTTAATGGGAAGCGCAGCAAGCTGCGGATAGCTGCAACCTTTGATGTTGATCCGCTAAAGGTTGACCGGGTAATTTCAGGTGTAAACTGCTACCACATAAAGGATTTTAAGAGTATTGTACAGAAAGATAATATTTCCATTGCCATTGTTACCTCACCGCCCGATACCGTAAAACAGCTAGCCGAGGTTATTGTAGGAGCAGGTATTCGTGGTGTGCTTAACTTTACCACCATTCCGCTCAATATTACTTCCAACGTATATCTCGAAGAGTTTGATATGATTACTTCGCTGGAGAAGGTTGCCTACTTTGTTAAGGAAATCGACGGTGGGTTTAAGATGGATAACTAGCGGTAGGGATGAAGGTTCATTATGGTTTTGAGAACCTAGACGCAATTCGGAATCCTGTTGTAACCACCGGATCATTCGATGGCGTTCATGTTGGGCATAAGACCATTCTAAACCGAATAAGAGAAATTGCCAAGGAAATAGAGGGAGAATCGGTACTAATTACATTTTATCCGCATCCAAGAAAGGTTCTCTACCCCGAAACAGCAGGGAAAGACCTCCTCTTTATCAGCTCACAAAAGGAAAAGTTGGAGTTGCTTGAGAAGGCAGGACTGGATCATGTTATAATAGTTCGATTTTCCTTGGAGTTTAGCAAGATTACTTCCGAAGAGTTTATCAAAGGTATTTTGCTGGGTAAGCTGCATGCCAAGTGCATTGTAGTTGGGTTTAATCACCACTTTGGTCACAATAGGGTGGGCGATTACGAATATCTATACCGGCTAAGTAAGGAGGAGGGGTTTAGGGTGGAGGAGATCCCTGAGCAGGATATTCAACACGAAACGGTTAGCTCTACCACTATTCGTAAGGCTCTTCAAGATGGTAGAATCCAGCGGGCAAATGCCTACTTGGACCACTTTTACATAATTATTGGGAGCTTGGGCCGAGGGCACCATATTTTTTCAGAAGCAAAATACCCCACGCTTACGGTGCAGCTCGAAGAGGTGGGCAAGCTCATTCCTCCCGATGGTGTTTATGCGGTTGGTGTTGAGTGGGGTGGGAGTAAGTTTAAGGGGCTTGCCGTTATTGCCCGTTCCATTGCTGATGCTGGCCCTTTTGGCGTTACCGTTCAGGTACACATCCTCAACTTCGACAATCGTTTTCCCGATGCCGATGCCATTGTGCTCTTTCACAAGCGGGTTAGGGAGTCGTTCAATACCTCTACTCCCGAAATTATAGCCCAGCAGCTTTCCAAGGATTTGGAGTACGTTCACGAGCTCATCTTTTAGCCATTGACCTGCCCAAGAGCATAAAAAAAAGATCTGTTTTTTTGCTAACACTATTTTGAAGGTTGTATCTTTGTAGCATCATTGTCTAAGGTGGTGCTGCAGTGCCGCCAAGGACTCCAAAAGATAATTCTAATCCAAAGGTTGATGCTAATGGAAAAGAGAATCGGAGCCGCACTCATTTTGGTAGAGGAGAAGTCGAGCGTTACCAAGCTAAATGAAATTCTTTCCCGCCATGCCGATATCATTATTGGTAGGCAGGGAATTCCATTGATGCAGAAGGGCGTGAGCGTAATATCCTTGGTGCTGGAAGGAACCAGCGATCAAATTGGTGCATTAACCGGTCCCATTGGAAAGTTGACGGGGGTTCAGGTCAAGTCGTTGATGATGAAATCGAGCCACGCGGAGGCGAACCAGTAATTGTTCTACTTTCAGCCTTTGGTAGTAATGTTTAATTGCGGGAGACCGAAAAAATTACTGCCATGAAATTTCAACCAGAAGTTTACAGCATCAGGGATGAGCGGATGAAGCCGTTTATTGACCCTGAGGAGATTTGGAACTACCTAAACCACGCCCAGCCAACGGCTGAGAGGGTAAAGGCGATTATTGAAAAATCACTCAACAAAAACAGGCTTAGCCTTGAGGAGGTTGCCACTCTAGTTAATACCACCGATCCCGCACTAGTTTCTGAAATTCTTAACGGTGCCCGTGAACTTAAGAAAAGAGTTTATGGGAATAGAATAGTGCTTTTTGCTCCCTTATACATTGGCAACCGTTGCACAAACAATTGCCGTTACTGTGGCTTCCGAACCTCAAACAAGGAAGCAGAACGGGTTACCCTTTCTGATGAGGAGATCGTGCATGAGGTTGAGGCGCTTGAGGAAAATGGACAGAAAAGGCTCATTTTGGTGTATGGTGAGCATCCGCTTTATTCACCCGAGTTTATTGCCAAAAACGTTAAGTTGGTTTATGGGGTTAAAAAGAATAAGGGTGAAATTCGGCGCGTAAATATTAACGCTGCCCCAATGGAAATAGAGGGCTTTAAGGTTGTGAAGGAGGCTGGAATTGGCACCTACCAAGTGTTCCAGGAAACATATCATCCAGAGACCTATGCATCTTATCATCTTGGCGGCAAGAAAAGAGACTTTGATTACCGCTTAACCTCACTCGACAGAGCCCAGGAAGCTGGCCTTGATGACGTTGGAATAGGAGCGTTATTTGGACTTTACGACTGGCGTTATGAGGTTATGGCCCTAGTTCGACATACCAACCATCTTGAGGCCTGCTACAACGTGGGGCCACATACCATTTCATTCCCTCGTATCAATCCGGCATCAGCCATCGATGTGGACCCCAAGTACATTGTTAAGGATGAAGATTTTGTTAAGCTTGTTGCCATTCTTAGGCTGGCAGTGCCCTATACCGGTATGATTCTTACAGCCCGTGAATCGGTGGCTATTCGAAGAGAGGTAATGCAGTTTGGCGTTTCACAAATTGATGGTGGAACAAAGTTGGAGTTAGGCTCATACTCTCATAGCCAGAATGAAAAGCAGGACCTGAAGAAGGAACAGTTCATGATTAACGACAATCGTTCATTAGGGGAAATTGTTGAAGAGTTGGTTGAGCATGAATATATTCCATCGTTTTGTACGGCTTGTTACCGTTTAGGTAGAACCGGCGAACACTTTATGGAGTTTTCGGTTCCGGGATTTATTAAGCGCTACTGCACTCCCAATGCGCTTTTAACTTTATCGGAGTACTTGGTAGACTACGCAAAGCCAGAAGTTGCCAAAAAGGGATGGGCGCTAATCGATCGTGAAATAGCGCAGCTCGATGGTCATCAGAGTGCCGCCGAAGTGAAGGATCGGATTGAACGAATTAAAAAGGGAGAAAGGGATCTTTACTTCTAGCAGTTGAACGGCTTCAGTTTTTTCCGTACCTTTTAGGACCTAAAAACTGAAAGCTATGAGCAGAGATCAGGAAACTAGAATTCTTGGAATTCGGATTACCGACCGTCAAAAGGAGGCTGGTGAGGTACAGAAGACCCTAACTCAGTATGGCTGTTCCATTCGCACTCGTCTGGGGCTACATGAGGTTTCTGACGATTATTGCAGCAGTAGTGGTCTTGTTCTATTGGAGCTGTTTGGTGACAATGGAGAGCAGGATAAGCTGGAGCAAGAGCTGCTAAAGATTAAGGGTATTCTGGTAAGAAAGATGGTATTCTAAAAAAGGCGGTTGAGTTTATCTCAACCGCCTTTTATGATTAGTTCAAGAGTTACATTAAGGCTTTTTGCCATTGAGGAAGTGCTTGGAATCGCCCCACTCACCATAGCCAACCTCGTGCCCTGCGATATGTACCCGTGCCTCGAGACAGTTTTTGCAATCTTCTGCAGCATCGTCGGTGCAAGGTTTATTTTCGTAGAGCTTGTAGTCGTCGCGGTGCTGACCCGGAGTGATGTTGGGCATTAGAATATTGGCTCCAACCTTTAACGCCTTTTCCCGGCCCAGCGGATCGATAGCCTGCATGGCGGTTGCTGCAACCATGTTGATGTCGGGCATCATAAGTCGTAAAATGGTAATCATTTTTAACGTTAAGGTAAAACGCTCCTCTTGAGGTAACAGCTGCGACCGAAACTCATAGAGCGGTGTATCCTTGTGCTCTACATACGGTCCCATGCCCACCATGTGGACATCCATAGCCTTCATAAATAGGAGGTCGTCGGCAAGATCGGCTAGCGTTTGGAATGGGAGGCCAACCATAACACCGGTTCCCACCTGGTAGCCAATTTTGTGCAATATTTTTAGGCATTGAAGTCGCTCCTCGTAGGAGTGATCTGCCGGGTGATACCTGTGGTAGAGTGCCGGATTTGAAACCTCAATCCGAAGCAGGTAACGGTGCGCTCCGGCATCGAACCACTCCTGGTAGGTCTCCTCATCCTGCTCACCCAGCGAGATGGTGATGCCCAGCTCACCTTTGGATAGCTCCTTTATTTGCTTGAGAAGGTTGGTTATTCGTCTTCTAAACGCTGGACTTTTTAGCTCTCCCGACTGGATGGCGAGGCTGCCATACCTGTTCTCATAAGCAAACTGTGCAGCGGCCAGCACATCGCTGTCGCTGAGGTTGTAGCGCTCAACCTTGGCATTGCTTTTTCTTATGCCACAGTAGAGGCAATCCTTGGCGCAGGCATTGGACAGTTCTATCAGTCCACGGTAGTATACCTTATTGCCCACTGTTGCCGATTTTACCGCGGCTGATTTTTCGAAAAGCATATTTTTCTCCTCTCCCTGTGTGGATAGGAGGTAGATGATATCCTCTTTGGTAAATTCGTTCTTTGCCAGAATATTGTCAATGGTAGCCATAATCCCTGTTCTGTTGTGGCGCAAAGTTAGCAATCCATTTTTAACCATTGTGTTGCATTGGTTACAGTTTTTGGGGCAGTTGGCATAAGTTCAACGAGTAATCTATAAATTTCTAATTCAAAAATGAAAGATATTCAGGCTTCCAGTCGTAGATAGTATATCTTTACATGTGTGCGAATTTTAGGTTAGGAGTTGGGGCTTAATAGCAAAAAAAGTCAGTCCCAAGATGAGATTTTATCTTTGTCTATTATAATGGATGAAGAGCCTATGGATGTTGTTGAATCATTTTTATTTTTGAAATAACAAGATAATCTTACTTGGTTTATGAAATACGCGGGTCGACTTTGGTTTTATCCAACTGTTTTGTTGGGGTTCGTTTTAATGCTATACTTTGTTAATAATAACTGGAAAGATTTTTTGAGTAATTATAAAGAGGCGACTTCTGATTGTTCAATTGTAGGTAAAGTCAAAGACATTAAGATTAAACGTGGTGTTGGTTATGTTATGTTAGAAGATGGGAATGGTTATTCATTCTATGAAGCAAGAAATTTTTCTTACAAGCCAAGTTCGTTTTCAGATTTTGTAGCAAAGGGAGATTCTCTTTTGAAAAGGAATAATAGTGATACAATTATTGTGCGGCGTCAAGCGAATAATTATGTTTTTGTTTTGAACCAATACTTGAACCAATAGCTTGTTTTTTAATTGACACATCCGTTTTGTTTGACTATTTTAATGAGATTACACGTTCCAAACAAATAATGAAATGTTTGTGCAGAACTACTAAAAGGGCTAACGGGCATTGTCTTTTATGAACATTTCTGACTAAGAACGCACTTCTCAACTTAACTAGGGCATACGTCAGAGCAAATTCCCAATTTTGTCTAATTCTCAAATTAATTGCTACTTTAACAGAAATGATTTAGAAAATGAGAAAACATTTTAAAAAAATTGTCTGGATTATTCCTATGCTAATAGTTGCACTATTGATTTTTATATCAGTTAGATTTTATGATAAGACTAGACGAGAGTACCAGGAAAAGATGGATGTAATATCCAAAAACTCAGATGTAGGTTGGTATAGTTACCAGTATATTTTTGAGGCTTTCTTTAGTGAAAAGTTTCGATACCCAAAAGATTTTGAGGAACTTAGCCGTTATTTCAAAAAAGATACTACCGCATTTGAAATATTTACTAATAAAATGAAAGATCCATTTTCCATGCAAAACAAGGATTTGCTTTACGTTCCGGTTTTCAACAGATCAAATCATTTGTGTGAGGGTTTTCTTCTTATCAGCGCTGGAATTGATGGAAAAATCGACAATCAAATAGAAGATAGCATTTTCTTTGAAACAGTAAAAGATTTGCATTTTTACAACACCTTAAAGGTTGCTACAACTCTATCATATAGGAGATATAACGTAGGCTATAAATTGAAGGATTATTTGTCCGGCAATAAGGATCTTTTGGTTGAGTATACCAATGGTATTGACATTTACCTAAATAATTTCACACAGGAGGTGTATACTCCAACCATGCTAATAAAAAGTCTTAATTTAACTAAAACTAATAGGTATAAAGGATTTCAGTGCGTTGTGAATGGTATAGTTAAACAAGTTGAAGGGAATACAGCAATACTTGCTGACAATACATGTAAGGTAACTTGCAATTTGTACAAGGGTCGCCCGGTTAAAATTAAGGTAGGCAATTGGGTGAAAATTATGGGTAAATTTAATGATGAATTTGATCTGAAGACCAACACAGTCTACTTGGATAATTGTTTTGTCGTTGGTAGATAACCATTCGCTGGCCTAGACAAACAGAGAAAGGACAGCAAGGAAATTGCCAGAACATTAAGAAGGCTTTGCATTATAGGGTAGCAATGTTTTTCTAGGAAAAAACCCTTGAGTTTCTTCTTGATGAGCATAAGGTAATTGTGTAGTTGGCTGCTTGCTGGTAGGGCAATTTTCAAAATACCTCATCGCCGCTCGCCGGAGTGAATTCTCCTTTTTCATTGGCATAACCTGTCCGGCCATTGACGGATTGTCGTATTGGCACATTTCCCAATTGGTCTCATTCTCAAAACTTGTCCGGCCACTGTCGGATTTTCAAATCACTTTTCTTTTCTCTTGAAGATAGTTTCTTTAAGGAACACGTTGTCCAATTGTATAGTCGATGGTTTTGATTTATTCTAATTGCGTCGTTTTGGCTTAGAATTGTAAACTTAAATGTTAAAAATGATAACATATTGTGCCTATTTGTTGACGAATAGCGGATATTCTATAACATAAAGTGCTTGTTCAACCATGGTATTGACCTATATTTGCACCCAGACAAAATAAAATACGGGTAAATAGTTATGGTAAATCAGCAGTTACTCAACCCCAAAAGCATTGTTGTGGTTGGCGGATCGGACGATATTCAGAAGCCAGGCGGCAAGGTGCTTAAAAACCTTATCGACAATGGCTTCAAAGGCAAGCTTTATGTGGTAAATCCTAAGCTTGATGAGGTTCAGGGTATAAAAACCTATAGGGATATTTCCGACCTCCCAAATGTTGATCTTGCCATTTTGGCTATTGCGGCAAAGTTTTGCCCAGAGGTGGTAGAGGTACTGACTAAGAAAAAGAGTACGAAGGCGTTTATCATTTTGTCTGCTGGATTTCATGAAGAGAGTGAAGAGGGGGCAATGCTTGAGCAGCAAATTGTTGATAGCATTAATGCTGTAGATGGTTGCCTAATTGGCCCCAACTGCATAGGGGTAATGAACTCGAACTATGCAGGGGTATTTACTTCACCCATTCCGCGCTTTGATGCACACGGCATCGACTTTATTAGTGGTTCCGGTGCAACGGCCGTATTTATAATGGAGGCAGGAATCCCGATGGGATTAACTTTTTCGAGTGTTTTCTCCGTAGGCAATAGCGCTCAGATGGGGGTTGAGGATGTGCTTAAGCATCTTGACGAAACTTTTGATGAGAAAACCAGCTCCCGGGTTAAGCTACTTTACGTGGAAAGCATTAACAAACCGGAGATGCTCTTGAAACATGCGTCTTCATTGATTCGAAAAGGGTGTAGGATAGCGGCCATTAAGTCAGGAAGTTCGGCTGCGGGGAGTCGTGCAGCCTCTTCACATACAGGTGCCATGGCCAGCCCCGATGTTGCTGTTGAGGCGCTATTCCGGAAAGCTGGAATTGTTCGCTGTGCAGGCAGAGAGGAGCTAGCAACGGTAGCCTCAATTTTTGTGCACCCAGAGCTTAAGGGTAAAAATATCGCCGTTATCACCCATGCCGGCGGACCTGCAGTAATGCTAACCGACTCACTTTCCAACAATGGTCTTGACGTTCCTCATATCGAGGGAGATAAGGCCAATGCGCTGCTGAGCAAACTTTTCCCTGGCTCCTCCGTGGCGAATCCCATTGATTTTCTTGCAACGGGAACGGCAGAGCAGCTTGGGCATATTATTGATGCCTGTGAGCACGACTTCGATAATGTGGATGCTATGGCTGTAATATTTGGCAGCCCCGGATTATTTCCTGTGTTCGATGTATATGACCTCTTGCACGAAAAGATGAAGGAGTGCAAAAAACCAATATATCCAATTCTTCCTTCGGTAATCAACGTTAAGGAGGAGATTGCCCATTTCTTGGCCAAGGGGCGCATCAACTTTCCCGATGAGGTGGTGTTTGGAAATGCCCTAGCAAAGGTTTTCCATACTCCAAAGCCGGTTCCCGAAAATCCAAAAATGCCTGAGCTTGATGTGAAGGCAATTCGATCTATTGTTGACGGTGCTGAGAGTGGGTACCTCGCTCCGGATAAGGTACAGGCCATGCTCGATGCTGCGGGAATTACACGTGCCGGTGAGGCAGTTGTTACAACTAGCGAATCGGCAGTGGCAGCAGCGGAGAAGTTAGGCTACCCCATCGTAATGAAGGTTGTTGGACCCGTGCATAAGAGTGATGTTGGTGGTGTTGTGCTCAACGTAAGAGATGCAGCCACGGTTATTCGAGAATTTAACCGTATGATTGCTATTAAGGATACCACAGCCATTTTGCTTCAGCCAATGTTATCGGGAGTTGAGCTGTTTGTGGGAGCCAAGCAGGAAGAGAAGTTTGGCCATTTGGTACTCTGCGGTCTCGGTGGAATTTTTATTGAGGTATTGAAGGATGTGAAGGCCGGACTTGCTCCTATTGCAATGGATGAGGCTACCGCAATGATAGCAGGACTTAGGGGATATAAGATTCTTAAAGGCGTTAGGGGACAGGATCCGGTAAATGAGCATCATTTTGCCGAAATTATCTCCCGCGTTTCGGCGCTAGTGAAGGTTGCTCCTGAAATTTTCGAGATGGACCTTAACCCGTTGCTTGGAAGGAAAGAGGGCGTTGTTGCTGTTGATGCCCGAATTCGCATTGAAAAGTAGTAAGAACATGAAGTTGCTCGAAAAGTATAGGGCTTTATCAGGAACTGAGAAGGCGTATGTTTGGCTCATCATTCTGCTGTTGGTTCTTATCTTGTTGAGGTGGAGCACCATTAGCCACGATGTAGCTGCTTCCGTAAAACGCTATTTTAACTAGTCTGCGCATTGATTTTGTTGACATGAAGAAACAGGATATTTATGTAGCGCTGGTAGCCATAGTGCTGCTATTGCCTTTTTTTATTTCCGACTCCGTTTATGGTTTTTATGAAACCTTCAACCGGGAGCATGGCATGGTGATGAGCTTCATTAAGTTTGCCGCCTTGGCAACCTTTGGCGAGGCAATTGGGTTGCGCATCCGCACCGGTCATTATAACCATGCCGGGTTTGGTCTACTCCCAAGAGCTGTTGTTTGGGGGTTCATAGGTCTTACCATTAAGCTCGCCTTTGTGATTTTTGCAGTCGGAACGCCTGCATTTTTAGCCTTTATGGGATTTACCGATGCTCCTTCGATGATGAGGGGTGCCCTTTCCATTTCTAAGGTTGAGGTTGCATTTGCCATTTCTGCGGCAATAAACATTATTTACGCTCCGGTGATGATGACCTTCCATAAAATAACTGACTCGCATATTGCTGCCAGCGGAGGAAAGCTAGCCTGCCTGCTAAAACCCATTAAGATGGGGAGCATAATGCAGAATATTAATTGGGATGTGCAGTGGAATTTTGTATTTAAGAAGACGATTCCATTCTTTTGGATACCCGCGCACACCATTACCTTTTTGTTGCCAGCAGAAATGCAGGTGCTTTTTGCTGCGCTGCTGAGCGTCGCGCTGGGTATTCTGCTTTCCATTGCCAGCTTAAAAAGTGGAAAATAGTTGTATCTTTGTTCCAAAGAGTATTACCATGGAAAAAATAGGAATTTTCTACGGCCCCGTTGGTGGAAGCACCGAGAGAGTGGCACACAAAATTGCGAAAGAGTTTGGTGGGGATAATGTTGAACTTATTCCCGTTCATGATGCAAAAGCTAGCGATGTTGACCGCTTTAAGAATGTGATCTTTGGCTGTTCAACTATTGGCAAGGAAACGTGGCAGGCAGAGTCAAGCAAGAAGGACTGGGACCTGTTTCGTTCTGAACTCGAAAAGGTAAAAGTGGAGGGAAAAGTATTCGCCCTCTTTGGACTTGGTGACCATCTTACCTATCCTTTTCACTTTGTAGATTCCATGGGGGAAATAGGAAAAACCATTCTTTCCAAAGGAGCACAGGTTGTAGGCCGTTGTTCGGTGAAGGATTATGATTTCAAAGATTCGGAAGCTGTTATCGATGGCGAATTCATCGGATTACCAATTGATGAGGATTTTGAAGCGGAACTTACTGAGCCACGCGTTAAAAATTGGGTTGTCCGACTGAAAAATAAATTCGTGTAGATTTCTAATAAGCTAGATATTGATTGGGCTAACCATTTTGGTTAGCCCAATTTTTTATTAATCATATGGGGCAAATCTCCTATACGTATTGGTTAACGTTCTTATTCAGTTACTATTCTTGCATCATGTGAATTCTCATTTCCTGCCAAATTAGAGAGTACATCCATTCATTTTTTCTATATTTAGGCTGTATATCATACCACTATGAGCAAAAAAGTTACCATTACGGTATTGTCCCTATTGGTGTCTCTAGTTTCGTGGGGGCAGATTTCCCCTCTTGGGATTCCCTTTAATCGCCAGTATACACCTGAGGAGTACAAAGGCACAGAGTCTAACTGGTCGGTTGCTTCCGACGATTTGGGTTTGATGTATTTTGGAAACGAGGGGATGATTCTCGAGTATGATGGTCACGAGTGGCGAGATATCCCAGTTCAGGATGACAATATTCAATCGCTTTGCAATGCCAATGGCCATATCTACTTTGGGGGAACTCGGTCGTTTGGTGTATTAAAAACGGATGCCCTAGGTAATCATTACGCCTTTTACCTTTCAGAACGGCTTGGTAGCAACGTGGAGGTGAACAACATCTGGAAAACCTACTATTTCAAAGGGAAGGTATTCTTTTGCTCGCTGAAGCGCATCTTTATTTATGATTTTAAAGAGGATGTTATCCAAATGGTGGAGCTACCAAAGAATAGCTTTCTGGCTTTTGTGGTGAATAACCAGCTGGTAGTGGGAAATTGGGAGCAGGGGTTGCTGAAGTTTGACGGCAGCAAGGTAGTGCCAGTTGAGGGCGGTGACTATTTCAAGAATAAGGATGTGTTCAGCATTCTGCCATACGATACCAATAAGTGGCTAATTGCTACCAGCCTTGATGGCCTATTCCTTTTCGATACTCAAACGGGCAAGACCGTTGTGTTTGAGCCAACACCGGGGGCACGGCAAACAAATAAATTTCTTAAGGATAACAATTGCTATACTGGAACAGTGGTCAACGATTCTACCTACGCTCTTGGAACATTGGGGGGGACGGTGATAATGAATAAGATGGGACAAATTGTTACCCTAATTACCAAAAAGTATGGCTTGTCGAGCGAGGAGACTACAGGGTTAATGGTTCATCCGTCCTCGTCACAGTCGAATCAGCTGTGGCTTACCTTAGTGCTGGGTATTGCTCGTGTTGATTATCCGTCGGTTACCGCCCACTTTTCCGATGAGTCTGGATTATTTGGATACGTTCAAACTGTTAAGCGGTACAACGGAACACTCTATGTTGGTACTATCCGTGGATTGTTTAAGCTCCAATTCGATGGTTCTGGAATTCCTGAGTTTGCTCAAGTTAAGGAGGTAGAGGGGCAGGTTAATAACCTGGTTGTTGTGAAGGAAGGGGGCAGGGAGGTGTTGCTGGTAGGTTCCAACATGTACATCTATAAAATCTCTGGAGAAAAGATCGGTCGATTCAACTCTGCCGATGCGCTCACCTACAAGTTTGTAAAGCCCAAATTCTCGGATAACGTTGTTTATGTGGTAAGCGAGCGTAGCCTCAAACGGTTGATTCTTGTCAATGGTGAATGGCGTTTAGATAATAAGTGGCGTAGCATAAACGAGTTTTGCGAGGCCATTCACGATTTGGCCGATGGAAAATTGCTTTGCCTTACCAAGCACGGCCTTTTCGTTGTGGACACAAGTGGCGCCTATACTCCAATTGTGAAACGTGAGGGGCTTAAGGTTCGAATTGTAGGGGTTGGTAATCAGGTTTTTGTGGTTAACGACACCACCTCCTTTATCATCGATAAGGATAAAATGCTCCCCTCTAAAGTGCTTGATTCAACTTTTCATATACCATCAAAAAAGATTCAAGAAATTTTCCCGCTTAGTAAAGAGATGCTTCTGCTGGTGCTGAAGGAGCAAAACGATGTTAGCTATGCCTTGGCAAAGAAGAGTGCTACAGGCTGGAGTCTAGACACTCATGTTGCAGGGCGCGTTCCGTCAATGTTTAATCCAGAAGCCATTCTTGATAATGACTCTACAACCATTTGGATAGGGGGTGCAAAAGGGCTTTTCTCGCTAAACCTCAACTGCATTGGTAAAATGCAGAAGAGCAAGATTTCTACCCTCATTCGGTCAATTTCGCTCAGGGAAGATTCCCTACTATTCAATGGCAGCTTCGACCCTGATGTAAATACTACACTGAGTCTCAATGCTAGCAAACATTTCGTCATTAACAATTCCCTCTCCTTTAAATACAACTACCTGAGTTTTGTGGTGGCACTTCCATTCTATGAGGAGGAGCAAAAAACACAGTTTAGCTATTATTTGGAAGGGTTTGACAAAGGGTGGTCTAGATGGACAGAAGAAAACAAGAAGAGCTACCCCAACCTTTCGGAAGGTACCTACAAGTTCTGGGTCAAGGCCAAGAATGTGTATGGGGATGAGGCCACTCCCACCTGCGTTGAGTTTGAAATACTCCCTCCGTGGTATAGGACCAGCCTTGCCTACATCCTATACCTTCTACTGTCCATTGTATTTGTGTATGCTGTAGTTCGATTCTACACTCGAAAACTAGAGGAGGATAAAAAGCGTTTGGAGCAAACGGTGAGGGAGCGTACGGCAGAGGTGGTTAGGCAAAAGGATGAAATTCTGGAGAAGAATCTTGAAATTGAAAAGAAAAATAAGGATATTACCGATTCTATTCGGTATGCGAAGCGAATCCAAACTGCGGTGTTGCCCAACAAGCAATCATCATCAAATCTTGAGTATTTCATCTACTTCAAACCACGGGATATTGTTAGTGGTGACTTCTACTGGGTATACCATTTCGATGCTCAAAATGTGGTGATTGCGGCAGCGGTGGATTGTACGGGTCATGGTGTTCCAGGAGCATTTATGAGCATGCTGGGTGTGGCATTTTTGAATGAAATTGCCTCTGACCCCTCCATTAAGCACACCGATGAAATTTTGAATGTGCTGCGAGATTTTGTAATTCGGTCGCTCAACCAAACAGGGAAAGAAGGGGAGTCGAAGGATGGTATGGACATTGCCATTGCACGCATCGATTTGAAAACAGGAATGCTTGAATTTTCTGGAGCGAATAATCCGCTGTTTCTTGTAAGGAAAGGTGAGTTAATAGAATTCCCGCCAGATAAGATGCCCATTGGCATTCATATCAAGGCAGAAGAACCATTTACCAGACACGAAATTGTTTTGGAGGAAGGGGATTTAATGTATCTCTTTTCCGATGGTTTTTCCGACCAGTTTGGTGGTCCAGAGATGCGGAAGTACATGAAAAAGCAGCTGAAGGACTATTTGCTGCGGATAAGCCAGCAACCCATGGACCAACAGCAGAGGCTAATTGAGGAGGAATCTGCTCGCTGGATGGGCGATTTGGAGCAAATAGATGATCAGTTAATAATAGGACTTCGTTATATGACCTCAAAGGAGAAAAAAGGCAAATAGATTCTCTTTACTTGCTGGTCTAATTCTCACAGACTCCCACCGTATTCCAATTGGTGGGAGTTTTTGTTTATTTTCAGTTTGTTATGCCGTAAATTTCACATTCAAGGTTTGTTGGCCTAAGTCGAAGTTGGCCTATAGAAATTAGGATACTAATCTGGCTACCAATCTTAAATGAAAACTAACAACTGAAAATATGGCTCGAACATTAGGTTTTGCAGTATTGGTCGTTTCCCTGTTCTTCATTAATGGGGCAAACGCACAGCACGTCATTGCCGCTTCAGGTGGTGAGGTGAAAAGTTCTAACTACAGTGTTACCTATACCGTGGGCGAGGTTGCTACACAAACCTTCACAGGAGGTGGGTTTATTATAAACCAAGGCTTTCAACAACCAACCTACATTGTAACCAGTATTGCCGATAATTCACTCTTGATGGATGTGAAGATTTTTCCAAATCCAACAACCGGTATTCTTCATACCGAAATCGTTCAATCATCCGATGCTAGGTTGATGATACGATTATATGACATTAAGGGGCAGTTGATTATGGAAAAAGAAGAGTCGCTTGTCAATGGCCAAGGACGATTTGATTTGGACCTTACCAGCCTGACCCCAGGAATCTTTATCCTTAAGATTTTATCAAAGGAGAAGCCGTTGAAGGTACTGCAGATTTTGAAGAATTAGTGGACCACCTTTATCGATTGCACTGAAAGTCCTTTCGGGACGTTTACCTCTATTTTGCTTCTTAATTTAAGAACTATTCCTATGAAACAAATATTTACCTTTTGTGCTGCACTGTCATTGTTTTTTGTAGTACTAGTGAAGGTTGCAGCAGCCCAGTCACCGCAGGGGATGGCCTACCAGGCCGTAGTAAGGGATGCCGCTGGGACACCGGTGGCGTCCGCTCCGG